>Ga0256828_1000008_pt1 | contig 153262 bp, 138 predicted proteins | sample CV88metaG_FD_185993 | JGI IMG/M metagenome (GOLD analysis project Ga0256828, IMG submission 185993) | Hydrothermal vent microbial communities from East Pacific Rise, Pacific Ocean - CV88 | ecosystem: Environmental > Aquatic > Marine > Hydrothermal vents | place: Pacific Ocean: East Pacific...
TTAGTTCAAAAGCTTTTAAGAGATTAAAAGAAAAAACACAAATTATTGAAAATGATAAAGGTTTTACTTCTGCTGCGGATAGAATGTCTCATAGTCTTCAAGTTGGTATCGTTTCAAAAATGATAGCAGATAAACTTCCACAAAATTTTAATATTAGTAAAGAGCGATTATTTAATGTTTGTTTATTACATGATATTGGACACCCACCATATGGACATTACTTTGAAACAATTTTAAATGAAATTTTAAAAGAAAATACAAAATATAAATTTGAAGGTAATGCTAATAATTTTGTTGTTATTGATAAAGAACATATAGAGATTTCAGATCTAACACTTGTTTCTTTAATAAAGTATCCAAAAAGATTAGATTGTAAAAAAGGTATTTACTCTTATCAATATGAAAAATTAATTAAAAAACTTGCAAAAGAATATATTAATCAACAAGAATTTTTAATTAAACATGGATATATGAGTGAGAATAAAAAGAAAATTAAAATAGTTAAAAAACTTTTAAAAAATAAAGATTATGATAAATTAGGTGAATTAAATTTAAGAACAATTGAAAGTAATATTATGGAATTTTCAGACGATATAGCTTATTTAACACAAGATATAGTAGATTTTCTAAGAAGTGATTTAGCTACAAGTAAAAGATTAATAGATTATATCAATAAAGATAATTTAGATTATATTAATTTATCTAAAGAATATAAAAAAATATTAAATAAAATTAATTTAAAAAATTCTGAAAAACAAATTACGAAATTAAGAAAACTTTTAATAGAAGATAGTTTTATGAATTTAAAAACAGGTGAAATGAATTTCTCTTCAAAAGAAAGTTTATTTATATGTAATATTTTAAGAAAAATTAGTATGGATAATTTTATTATTCCCGTAACAGATAGAATTTCAAAAAAGATAGATAAAGAAAAAGTTATAAAAAAATATTTTAATAATCTTGAAAATGAAGAAAAAATTAAAAAGATAGTTGTTAGCGATACATATTTAAAATTAATTTTAAATACTAATAATATTGAAAAAAGATATAGATATATGGCTAATTTTTTAGCAGAAAAAATTGATTCATGGTTGTAGAATAATAAAGAAAAAAAAGGTGAAAATATGAAAAAACAAGTAAGGCAAAATCTAAAATTCAATGAATTAATAAATAAAGTGTGTGATATAAAAGATAAGTTATCATTAGAAAAAAATTTTTGGAATATTGGAACAGTTAATTTTATAGAAACAATGTTTTCAGTATTAGAGTATAGAAATTTAAAATGTAAAAATGTTTCAGACGAAGATTTTATAAATCTTTTTTCTTTAAGAATACTAGCTGTTAATATTATTCCAGCTTCAAAAAACAATCCTAATAAACTAGATCAAAAAATTATATTACCTAATAATAGGCTGTAAAAATTGAGATTTAAGGGACATGTAGGCTTTTCTATTTTAATTTTACCTATATTTACATATAGTTTAATAGAATATAGCTATATGTATGAAGATTATATATTAAATAATCCATTAGAAAATTTAAATAAAGAAAATCTAATATATTCATTTATATTTTATATAATAGGTGAAAGAGTTCCTGATCAAGATTTAAAATTAAAAATATTTATGGGTAATAAACCATTTTATACATATCATAGACAATTTACTCATTCTTTAATATTGTGGTTATCTATTTTCATATGTTCTTTTTATATAGATTATAGTCATTCAATATATATAATGTATTTTGCATTAGGTGGTTTATCTCATTTATTAGCAGATATGATAACAGGTTCAATTCCAATAGGTTTATATGGACATTATAATAAATCATTTAAAAGAGTAGGTATAACTAAATTTTTTGGAAAATTTTTAAAAGATTTTGCCAGTCAAAAATTACCTATATTTTTTGATAAAATTTCAGGATTAATGTTTATTATTGGTTTAATTTTAATTTATTTTATAAATTTAGATAAAAATCTGTTTAATTTTTAAGATTTTATTGTATAATAATATTTGAAAAGCAAAATTTAGTGCATGTTCTATTTATTAGAACTTAATTATCCTAAATTATTAAATTCATATCTTCAATAATTTAGAAATCAATCAAAGGTGATACAAAAATGAAAAATTCTATTTATTTTAACATAAATCACAATACAAGAAAAACGATTAAGGATAATAATGCAATACTAAATTCTGCTTTATGTAGTCAGAATTTAGAGAGCTCAATACTTTAAATTCAAGGTTTAAGTTTTCTTACCTTGAAGTTAAATTCAGGGCATAGCGAAAGCTAAATCTAATCTTCTGAAAAAAACTTCAAGCAAAAAACTTCTCAACAAAAAAATAATTAATTTTAATTATCTATGGAAAAAAATAATATAGTTTGGTATATATTTATACCTAAAATTTGAAATTTCTTTCAGAAGAGCAAGGTTTATCCCCAAATCTGTTCTTCAAATGGGTAAGAGTTAACTATTGGTTGGTTAAAGCTGTCTGTAAAACAGTTCTTATTGCGTTGCTAGTTCAATTCTAGCCTTACCCACCAAAATACGCCATGTAGCTCAGTGGTAGAGCAGTAGCCTGAAAAGCTTCGTGTCGCATGTTCAACTCATGCCGTGGCGACCATGTATCTATAACTCAATTGGTAGAGTAATCCCCTTTTAAGGGATAGGTTCCAGGTTCAAATCCTGGTAGATACACCAAAAAATGTAGCGTGTCAGAGTTTGGTTTATTGTGATAGTCTTGAAAACTATTGATCAGTGTAAGAAGCTGGTCCGTGGGTTCGAATCCCACCGCTACAACCAGAAGAAGGTCTAATAGCTTAATTGGTAAAGCTCTTCCCTGTCAAGGAAGAAGATATCGGTTCAAATCCGTTTTAGATCGCCAAAACATTACGACGTGGTAGACTTGGTAATACAGCTGACTGTTAATCAGTGCCTTAGTGCAATGTGGGTTCGAATCCCACCGTCGTAGCCAAAAAAAATGACGGGTAGTTCAATGGTTAGAGCCTCTCGCTCATAACGAGAAAATCACAGTTCGAGTCTGTGTCCGTCAACCAAAAATCAGCTATAGCTCAATGGTTAGAGCGACCGACCGATAATCGGTATATCCAAGTTCGAGTCTTGGTAGCTGGACCAAATAATTGGGTGTAGAGTAAATGGCGACTCGTCAGTCTCATAAGCTGAAATAATGTGGGTTCAAGTCCCGCCACCCGAACCATTAAAGGGATAGTAGCTTAATTGAGTAAAGCGGTAGTTTTGCAAACTATCAGATTTCGGTTTGAATCCGAACTATTCCACCATATACTATGGCGTAGGATAATTGGCATTCCATGACTTTTTGACAGTCAAGATTGTGAGTTCGAGCCTCACCGCCATAATTAGTATACCCCTATAACGCAATTGGATAGCGTAATAAGTTTCTACCTTATAAGTTTCAGGTTCGAGTCCTGATAGGGGTTCCAAAAAAAGTCTCTATCTTCTAAATGGAATAGGAAACCAGCTTTTCAAGCTGTGGAATATGGGTTCGAGTCCCATTAGAGACACCAAAATATACACCCTTAGCTAAATAGGTTAAAGCAGTGAATTGCAAATTCAAAGATTTTCGGTTCGAGTCCGGAAGGGTGTTTTTGTCGCCATGGTGAAATTGGTAGACACGTGAGACTTAAAATCTCATGTCTTAGGACGTCCCGGTTCAAATCCGGGTGGCGACACCATAATGCCGGATTAGCAAAATTGGCTAATGCACTTCTCTTGTAAAGAAGCGACTATCAGTTCGAATCTGATATCCGGCCCCATGCTGAAATGGTGAAATTGGTAGACACGCTAGGTTTAGGCCCTGGTTTTTCGAAAGAAAAGTGAGAGTTCAAATCTCTCTTTCAGCACCATATTGTAATGTGGCAGAGTGGTTTATTGCGACTGATTGCTAATCAGTTGATCAGTTTTTAAGCTGGTCCGTGAGTTCGAATCTCACCATTACAGCCATTAATAAATTATAATAAAAAATAAAAAGATTAATATTTTTTCTTATGTTTTATTTTTCTAGAATAATTCTTTTTAGAAGGGATAAATTTTGTTTTTAAATTTATCTCTCTTTGAAAATTCTTTAAAATATTAAAATCTCTATTCTTCTTCATTTTGTTTTTGAAGAGCTTCTGCATATTTAGCTTCAATTTCAAGATAAAGATCACCTATTTCTTCTGGAATTTCAGATAATCTACTTTTATCCATAGCATTATAATCTTCAATCATTTTAGAACATTTTCTAGTATCTTTACCATTATTTATTGCGTCAATTAAACATTTATTTATATTACTTCTTTTTTCATTTATTTCATTATAAATACCTTTAAAGTTATCTGTTAAACCTTTTAATTGATCAAAATAAGACTGATTACCTTGTAATGGTGCGAACATTAAGGCTGTTGTTATTGTAAATGCTGATAGTGTTTGTATTAAAGTCATTTTATTCACCTCTTATTTAAAGATAGTATTATTATATACTATCTTTAATATTTTTGTCAAGTTTTTTATATAAATAAAATAAATCTAAACAAATAAATCTAATGATTGTCCTAAATTATTTATCTTATTTTTTTGTAAATTCTGTTCTTGTTGTTGGTTTTTTAATTTATCATTATTATTTTCAATTTGATCCATTTGTTCTTTTCTCATATCCGTAACTTCAGAACCTGTCTTATTATAATCATTTGTTGCTACTACTGAATTATTAATTTTCATTAATATAACCTTTTATTTTAATATTTTAAATATTTTTTTATGATAATGTTTTGGAACTACTTTTTCTATTTCTTCTTTTAAATCATTTGAAAGAACAATAAAATCAATAGATTTAATAATTTCATTAATTTTTTTAGGAATTAAAAATTTTCCTTTCAAGTCTTTTCCTAAATCAATAATAATATCTTTTTCTTTCTCAATATTAGATACAATACGATTAGTATAAGTTTCATATCTTTCTTGAATTTTTTTAATCAATTCTTCATTTTTAATAAATTTAGATATTCTCTTAATATCATTTATTCTTTTTTCATTAACTTTACTTTGAATTTCATTTATCATTATTTGAGCTATATTCATTTTGAACCCCTTTTTTGTTTTTATTATATCTAAAAATAAAGAGTTTGTCAAATATAAAGTATAATAAATTAAAAAAATAAGGGGTAAATAAATGGCATTAGCAAGATTAAAACAAAATGATATTATAAAAAAATCAGTAGAAATTGAAGAAATAATAGAGAAGAAAATAAAAATAAGTTCAGGAACCTTTGGAAGTAAATTAAAAATCTTTCAAGAAAAAGAAAAAAATTCTTTTTTAATTTCAGCTTTATGGAATTTAGTTCAAACAAGAAATCATATAGCTCATAGAAATGATTTTGAAATTTCTTTAAAGGAATATAATTTATTTATAGCTAATTATGAATATGTGAAAAAATTCTTAAAATAAAGTTTTGTATGAAGAATAACATAAATTTTGTATAATAAAGAGAAAAAAGGGGGTTTTTAGCTTAATGGAATATATATTGAAAGATACAGATATTATTTTCTCAAAAACAGATTTAAAAGGTAAAATAACTTATGTTAATAATGATTTTGAGAAAATTTCAGAATATAAAAAAGAAGAACTTTATGGTAAACCACATAATATTATTCGTCATAATTTTATGCCAAAAGAAGTTTTTGCATTCTTATGGTCAGAGATAAAAAAAGGTAATGAAGTTTTCGCTTTTGTAATTAATAAACAAAAAAATGGTGGCTTTTATTGGGTGTATACAAATGTATCCCCTGTTATAGATAAAGATAATAATATTGTTGCTTATAGTTCAATTAGAGTTAAGCCAAATAAAGAAGGTGTAAGAAAAACAGAAGAAATATATAAAGATATTTCAAAATTAACTTCAACCATAAATTATAATAAATTAAATAGTGTTAATGAATTATTTAGTTTATTACAAACAAATCCAGAAAAAATAAAGGTGGTTTAATATGTTTAAGCAATCAAAAGAATTAAGAGAAAAAATATTAAAAATTTCTAATAAAGTAAGAGAAGGTGATTTTAGTGAGAGAATTTTTATAGAAAAACCAAAAAAAGAAACAAAAGAAATTATAGATTCTTTTAATGAAATGTTAGATCTTATAGAGATCGTTTTTAATAATATAAAATTTTTAACAAGATCAACACAAGAAAATAGTAATAACTATAGAACAAATTATACGGTTGGATTAAAGGGATTATATAAAGAAAATTTAAAAAGCTTAGATATTATTATTGAAAATAAGAAAAAAGAGTTGGCTTTATTAGAAAGTAAATTTGTAGAAGAAATTAATGAAATTGAAGCAAGGGAATTTTCAGAAAGCTTTACACATATAAAAAGTTTTCTAAATAATTTTAAAAATAATTTATCTAGTATAGAAAATTCTTCATTAGATTTAAGGGAAAAAAGTGAAAATGCTACAAAAACTCTTTTAGAGTTAAAAAAAATAAATTCAGAAATAAAAGAAACATTTAATAAAAGTAATAAAATTTCAAAAGAAGTAGAATTATCAACAAAAGAAATTATTAACAATACAAAAGTTATTTCAGATATAGCTGAAAAAACAAATCTATTAGCACTTAACGCTGCAATAGAAGCGGCTAGAGCGGGCGAACATGGTCGTGGCTTTGCAGTGGTTGCTGACGAAGTTAGAAAGCTTGCAGAGCAAACAAATGCTGTTTTAGATCTTATTTCAGATTCTTCTTTTGAAATTGAATCTTCTATAAAAGATTTAATTAAAGAGAATTCAAATTTAAATGAGATAATTATTAATTTAAATACAATGATTAATTCATTTGAAAAAACTTTTGATCAATTATTAGAAAAAATTAAACAATCTGAATTATCTCTTGAAGAAGTTAAGGAAAATATATTTTCATTATCAGCTATTGTTGATCATACTATTTTTAAATCAAATATATATCAACTTATAATAGAAGAAGATCATGATTTTATATTAAATAATGATTATAAAAAATGTAAATTAAATATGGAACAATTAAATAAAAAAGAAAACTATGAAAAGTTTCATAAGAAGGTTCATGAAACTATTGGTAAATTATCAATGTTAAATTCATTTAAAGATAATCAAAAAGAAGTTTTTAAAATTTTAGAAGATTTAAGAACTGATAGTAGAGAATTATTTAAAATTTTAACTTAACATTTTTTTATTTGACTTTATTGTTTTAATTAGATATAATAAAATAAAAAAGGGGTATTATTATGAATAAATATAAAAAACTTTTTATAGTATCGTCAGCTATTGCTACAGGATTTCTTTTTATAAATATATATTCTTCAAATATATACAATAAAAATATAAATAAAGCTAAAGTTATTTTAAAACAACAAAATAAAGATTTAAAAGAATTAGAGACAATTATAAAAGATCAGTTAATTTTATTAAAAGAAAAAGATAAAAGAATTAATTTTCTAGAAAAGAGAGAGATATTTTTAAGTAAACAATTTTTTAAATGTTTTAAAGAACAAAATAATATTTCCTTCAAAGATAATAATAGTAGTAAAATTTTAAAGCTACCAAGACTAAAAGTTAAAACAGAAGGTCATTCTACTATTAAATAGTTTTTAATAAATTTCTTTTAAGTAGGTCTTTTAGATCTACTTTACATTTTTCATTTCCACAAAAAGTATCTTCATTATAAAATTTAATTAAACCCTTGGCAAATATATTGTTATTGTTTAATAATTTTCTATATAAAGAATTTATAGCTTTTCTTTCTGAACTATTTTTATATTTTAAAGAAGTTAAATCATTTTTTATCTTAACAAAACTCTTTAAAGAAGTCTTTAATATTTCTTCATTTAAATAATTATAATTTTTTAAATTATCAAGTATATAATAATCAATCTTATATTTAGAGTCTATGGCTTTATTTATTTCTATTAAAAGTTCATTGAAATCTTCAACACGCAATCTTTCAATTTCAATAGGATCATATTGAATATAATCAATAACACTTTTTATTGGTGCTGAAATTAAATTTATAGGTAAAGATAATATATTAGAATATAAGGATTGGGTAAGAAGAAGTATTATTAAAGGATAGGTTAGTTTTTTCATTTTATTCTCTTTTTAAGAGTATTATATAATTTTTCCTAAAAGAAATGGTTTCTCTACTCTTGAGAGAAACCAGATATTACACCAAAACTTACTAAAAAGCCTATAAAATTGAAATTCCAACCTAAAGCATAGACTGTTATAACATAATAAATTACAAAAACAATACCTAATCCTAATGCTAGGATAAGTATATTTAAAATAGCTGTTGCTATTAAACTAAAAACAGTATAGAATACTGCCAAAATTGTATCAAAGATTGTTCTAGTAGTAGTTTTAATTAAATTCATATTGAATCCTTTTGAAAAGTTTTAAACTAATTTCTTAGTTATTAATATGTTATAGGACTCAATTTAAAAAAATACAAGGTTTTTATAAAAATTTACAAATTTCTTTAAAAATTTTATCATTTAATATATTTTTTATGTCAATTTTATTAAATTTTGATTTTATTCCATTATAAATAAGTTGATTTTTAGAATTATCTATAAATAAAATATTATTACCTTGAGATATTATAAATACTTGTTTATCAAATCTTATTACACCGTTTTGAACTATGTCAATCAATGGTGTTATATCCACTTCAAATTGATCAATATCCTTATCGGGATCTGCAAATATAGTTATTAAAAATTCTATATCATTTTTTTGACATAAACATAATTCATAATTTTCATATTCTTTTAAGGAAAACAATGGTGGTATACCACAATCTAATATATCTTTATATTTTTCATTTCTTTTATATCTTTTAATGTTATTATTATTGAAATAATTACTTATATTATGTTTTAATTCTAATTTTAATTTTAAGTTATTCATATATTCACCGTTTTTTATTTTTTTAAATATTATATATCAAAATATCCTTTAAAATAACCTTAAAAACACAATATTATTTGACAAATATAAAATATTATGTTAAGATAAATTTAAGATAAAATAAAAAGGTGTAAAGAAATGAAAAATATTACTAGAGATCAAATTCATAATGTTATAACAAGAATGAATTTTATAACAATAGAGTTATATAATTTAACTAAAAAAGAAAATATAAAAAAAATAGATCAATTAAGAGAAGAACATAATCTGTTAACTTTATTAGGACAAAAACAAAGATTTTTAGAAGACGTATTAGATTTATTAAAAGATAATGAAAATAGACATGAAATTTCAGAAGAGTTAATTGAAGCAGAATTAAATAAATTTAATCAAGAAACTTTTAGACATAAAAAAAGAGTTATAAAAGAAATATTAGAACATTGTTTACTTTCTGGATTTGAAGAAGTTTTACCAGAAGTTTTTTCAGAAAAAGATAATGACGTAAAATTAGAACATGCTTATATTTTAAAAACATATTATAATCTTAGATACAATAAAACAGAAGAAATATACGAAGAAGCTTATTTAAGTGTATTCCCATTTTAATAATTTGTATAATAAAATAAAAAGGTGGTTAAAATGAGTTTTAAATTAAAATTAATTATATTAATATCATTACCAATGATATTGTTAAGTTATTTTGTATCTGTTAATATTTTGGAAAATATAGATAATTACAATCAAGTAAAAAAAGAATATACAAGATTTTCCATTCAAATAGGACTTAATAATTTAATGCACAATCTTCAAAAAGAGCGTGGTGCAACAGCAGGTTATATAGGTTCTTCAGGTAAAAATTTCAAAGAAAAATTAAAAGAACTAAGAAGAAATACAGATAAGACAATAGAAATAATTAAAGAAGATTTTAATAATACTGAATTAATTAATGAAAACGTATTATCAGAAAAAGATTTTATCTTAAGTGAATTAAATAAAATTCAAAAATTAAGAAATCTTATAAATAATTTAAAAATAACTAAAGTAAGAGCTATAAAATATTATACAGATTTAAATAAACATATTTTACAGTTCAATTTTGAAAATATTTTTCTTTCAAAAAGTTTAAAAACTCAATTAAATTTATCTTCTTATTATTACATTGAAAATTCTAAAGAATTTGCTGGTGTAGAAAGAGCTTTATTAACAGGTGTTTTTTCTGATAAAAAATTTACACCTCAAACTTTTTCTTACTTTAAAGATTTAACAGCAAATCAGAAAGTTTTTGCTAATTTATTCGAAAAAACTGCTTCAAAAGATTTTTTAAAAAATTATAATTTATTTAAAAATTCAAATGTAAATAAAAAAGTTATTGAGATTAGAACGTATGCTGAAAACAACTATGGAAATGAATTAAATATTTTACCTGAAAAATGGTTCGCACTAGCAACAAAAAGAATAAATGAATTAAATTCTGTTATAAAAGAAATAGAATCAAGTATAGATAATGAATTAATTACAGATAGAAGTCTTTTTCTTAAAAAAATAATTATTGAAATAATAATTATTTCTACTGTATTATTATTTATTTTATTGTTTTCAATAATAACAATAAAAAATATATTAAAAAGATTTGATACGATTAATAAATCTCTAAAAAAAGGTATAAATAATCAAGATTTTTCAGAAAGAATAAATACAAAAGAATCTGACGAAATTTCCAATATAGAAAAAAGTATAGATAAATTATTTAAAACAATTGAAGAGTCTAAAAAACATATTGAAGAAAATAGAATTGAAATTGAAAGAAAAAATATTAATGTTCAAGAAAATTTAGAAAATGTTAAAAAAATATCTGAAATCAATGAACTTAAAGATAAAAATGTAACGAAAGATTTAAATTACACAAAAGAAGAATTATTAAATATTTCAAATAGTTTAATTCTTTTAAATAATAGAAATTCAAAATCTTCTGATAAAATGAAAAATATCCAAATAGATATATCAAAAGTTCAAGATAATTTAATAGATTTAGTAGAAAACATAGAAAGAAATGTTAGTTCTGTAGAATTATTAAAAGAATCTTCAACAAATATAAAAGATATCGTGAATTTAATTAAAGATATAGCTGAAAAAACAAATCTATTAGCACTTAACGCTGCAATAGAAGCGGCTAGAGCGGGCGAACATGGTCGTGGCTTTGCAGTGGTTGCTGACGAAGTTAGAAAGCTTGCAGAGCAAACAGCTAAAGCAACAGCTGAAATAGATACTTCTATATTAGAATTAGAAGATAGTGTTGATAATACATATGATACAAGTATTAATATTAAAAATGAAGCAAATAAAACTAAAGAGTTTATGGATAAATTTTCAAAAGAATTAATAAATCTAATTGAATCGTCAGAAGAAACATTTAAAGATATTGAAAAAATCTCTTTAAAATCAAAATTCGAGTTAAGTAAATTAGAGCACATTTTATTTAAAATAAAATCTTATAACTACACTCTTGGTATTGATAAAAAACCTGAATCAGATCATACAGAATGTAATTTTGGAAAATGGTTAAGTGAAAATAAAAATATTTTCAATAAAAAATACATTGTAAAAGTTGATAGTTTACATGAAAAAATACATAAAATTGTTAAAGAACTAAAACAAGATAAATTAATGGATATGGATTATCTTAAAAAAATGGAAGAGATTTCAGAAGAACTTTTTAAAACCTTAAGATTTTTATCTTAGGGTTTATTATCAAAATAAAAAAGTAAAATAAATAAAAAAGGTAAATATAAATGAAATTTAATAGTAAAAAAAGAAAGCAATATAAATTTAGAAATCTTGAAACATTTGATCAGGTATTTGACGTTTTACAAGGTGAATTATTAAATACATTACTTGACAATCAATTAAAAAAAGAATATGAAGCTCAAGGTAAAAAATATTTATCTGTTGAAGATAATGCTGAAGTTTTTACTCTACAGAATTTAAAAGAATTTTTAATAAATAGTAATTTAAAAAACAAAGAGGATAAAATTAAAGAAATAGATATAATTCTCACACAATTAGCTAATTCATTATTTGAAGATAATGAACAAAATCTAGAATCAATGTTTAAAAAATTAAAATCAACAGCCTATGTATCCTCAAAAAAGAAAGATAGTGATTTTTTACAAAACTTCAAAAGAGAATTAGATAGCTTAGAACATTCTTACAATGTATCTTTAAAAGATTTAAATTTTACAATAACGAAAAATAAATTTTTAGGAATAGAAAAAATATCAGATCAAGAAAAGATTTTACTTCATTTTATGTCTGAATTAGCAAAATTTCTTTCTATGAAAACTTTTAATAATAAAGACGATTTAAGAGATATTATATCAAATAGACAAGGTATAGACGCCATTATAATTGAAGATAATAGTGTTAAATTTATTGATAATAAATGTAAGATTTCTGACATAAAAAAAGATAATAAAGAACCTAAAGAAGAAACAATAATAGAAATATGGTCAGATAAAAAAGCTAATAAACGTGGTTGGGTTGCTGATCATGTATTAGCTGACGAAATACATTCTTATGGTAATTTTGAAAGAAATTCTATTGTTGGTAAAATAAATAATTTATATACAGAATTAAAAAGAACAAAACAAAATCCTTCAATAGAAGAAAAAAAAGCTTTTGTAAATAAATATAATGATTTTATTAATAATTTAAGTATTGAAAAAATAAAATATGAAAAATCAGAATTTAATATAAAAGAATTAAAAAGAGTTTTTAATTTTTTATTAGAAGATAATGATATTGATATATTAATAAAAACATTTAAACAAAATAACTTCTCAAATTTAAAATTAAATGAGTTAAAGATATTTAAAGCTAAAAACAAAAAGATAACATTAAATGAGTTAAAAAGATTAGTTGAAGATCAGGAACAATTGAATTTAATGAGTTCTGTAATGGACGGTGAAGAAATATGGATAGACTCTGGTGTTGATTATGTTTTTGTTGGTTATTTAAAGAATAATATTCTGTATAAGAGAAATGATTTAATGAGATTAAATGTAATCTATCAAACACCATTAAATAAAATGAATAAAAATAAAATTAGTGCTTGTGTTAAAGTTGATAAAGAAAAACTTTCAAAAATTCCACCAAAAAATAATATTATTGAAGATAATTTATCTGAAATAAATAATAATTTAAAACAGGAATCTAAAATTAAAATAAATAAAAACTTAACTAATAATAAGGCTAATTTAATAAACTTGACATAAAAAACATAATGAGTTATAATAAATAAAAAAACGTAAGGGGGTTTTATTTATTATGAATGATAAAGTAAGAAAAGTAAAAAGATTTTTTCAAAAATACAAAATACATACTGCACTATCTGGTATTTTAATAATTGGTTATTTAGTTATACAATTAGGTTTAAATACTGGAACACCAAATGAATTAAGAATAAAAAATTTTAATGAAGTTTTATCAAAAGATATAAAAACAGTTAATCTAAATTATAATGGTTCTGATAGAAGTAAAGTTTTAGTTTCTTATAAAGACAAAGAAGACAGAACACATAAAGGTTATTTTCCAGCTTCTTTATTAACAGTTGCAACAGATAATAATTATCTTAGTAAATTGGAAGAAAATAAAAAGGAAGTTGTTTGGGGACAAGTAAATGATAGTCCTGTATGGGGTATGTTAAAGGTTTTTCTTATCGTTGTATTATCTTCAATTATAGGTTATTTTTTATATATTCAATTAAAATTAATGACCGGAATGGTTTCAGATAAAAAACCCTTTGAAATAAAAAAACCAGAAGACTTAAGTATGAATAGAAAAGATCTTATAGGTTTAGATTATGTTAATGAAGAGATAGATCTAATTGTAGAACAATACAAGATAAAAGAAGAAATGTTAAAAAGAAGAAAGGAAGAAACAAAAAAAGAATATAAAGAAAGAATTGAAAGCTTACAATCTTTTTTAAATAAACCATTCAATATGATACTTTCTGGACCCCCAGGTGTTGGTAAAACTCAAATAGCTGGTGTTATAGCTAAAGATCTTAACTTACCTATTATAATGACTTCAGCGTCTAATTTAGAGTCGGGTATTGTTGGTGGTGGTAGTAGAATGCTTCAAGATATAGTTTCAAAAGCTAAAAAATTCGATAGAGTAATTATATTTTTAGACGAAGCTCAAACTTTATTTAAAAAACGTGGGCAAAGTAATGGTGATTTTGCAGACGATACAGCTAATACTTTTCTTTCAATATTGGAAGGTGTTAATTCAAGAGAAGATACAGAAATTATATGGATTTGTGCTTCTAACTTTAATCAAGAAAATATGAAACAAGACGAAGCTATGTTAAGAAGATTTCCAATTAAAATAGATTTTAGATTGCCAAATATTGAAGAAAGAATTGAGATTTTTAAACATTATTTATCAAAAGTAAATAATGATAGAAAAGGTAATATAGATTATAATTATTTGGGATCAATTTCAGCTAATTTAAGTCCAGCTTTAATAAAAAATATAATTGAAAGAAGTATAACTATTTCATATACAAAAGATAGACTAATTGATACAGATTTATTATTTGAATCTTTTGAAGTTATGACAATAGGTAAAATGAATAGAGAAACAACAAAAGATATGTTAAGAACAAGAGAATTTATTGTTATTCATGAATTAGGTCATTTTGTTTCAGCATTATCTGAAAAATTATTTCATTTACATGGTATTCATAAAATAAGTGAAGCTAAAAAAGAACATTTAGAAAATGCTTTAAACAATATTAATACTTTAAAAATATCAACAGAAGCTATTGCTAGAAATAATGCTTTAGGTTATGTTCTTTCAAAAGAAGATAAAGAAATGTTAAAAACTAAAGAAGACTTAGAATCTATAATAGTTTCATTATATGCTGGACAGGCTGCTGAAAAAGAATTTTTTAATACAGCTACAACTGGTTCTGTGAATGATATTCAAAAAGCTTCATATTATTTAAAAGTCTTAGTAAGAGAAGCTAATCTTTATTCTGACTTTAAAATAAATACTGAAATTTTAGAAAATAAAGTTATTGAAAAAGAGTTATCAGAAATAGAAAAAGATATTAGTAAAAGATTATTTAATAGATCTTTAATGACAATTCAACAAAATAAAGAAATAATAAAACTTCTAAAACCTATTTTATTAAAAGAATATGTTCTTGATATTTCAAGAGTTAAAGATATTCTTCTTCAAGATAGAGATTAAAATCTCTATCTAAGCCCATTTTTACATACTAAATTGTATAATAAGAATAAAAAATGGTGAATATATTATGAAAATTAAAAAAAATAAAATTTTTAAAATTATAAAAGGTGTTTTATTCAATGATTTCTATTTTGCGGTAAATCAAGATAATCTATTTAAAACAAGTGAAAAAGAATTATTATCTCTTGGTTATGATAAAACTTTAATAAATAACTATAAAGAATATATTCTAATTGATTATATTTTAAAGAAAGTTTATAAAAAGAATAAACAGTTTATGCAAGATATGGCATATGATTTTTTTATAAATGAAAAAGAAGATAAAAGTAAAAAAAGAAAAATGAGTAAATTATTTATAAACTATTTAGAGTATATGAATAAAAATGGTTTAATAGTAGAACATTTTAGGGGGTTATATTAATATGAATTTAATACAACAAAAAATAGTAATAACAAAATCTATTAAAAGTAAAAAAGACTCAAAAGAAATTAAAGATTTTATAGAAAAACAAAAAGAAAATTTATATTTGATTGATATAGAAATAAGAAGTAAATATATTAATTCAGATTTAATAAATTATCTTCAAAAACAATCTAATGAAAATAGGATTAAAATTTCAGCTAATAAATCAATTTGTAGTTTGTTGAAAGAAATTGACAAAAGAAATGATTGTTTTATTATTAAAAACTTGACAAATCTCTAATTTTTATATATAATTAAGTATATAAAAAGTAAGGGGTGATAAAAATGAAAGGATTAATTTTAGCAGCAATTATAAGTTTTTCAGCAGCAGGTTATTTAGCACAAGAATTAAGTAATTCTTCAGCAAAATTAATGGAAGGTGCTGTTAATATTAGATCAACAGTTGAAGTAAGTAATGATTTCAGACAATCTCAACTTTCTTTATTAGATAATATAGACGAATCTTCTTTAGTAAAAGTGAATAACTTTAATCAAGACTCTTTTAATAAATTAAGAGAAAGTAAAAAAGATAAAATAAGACAAGAACTTGCTCAAATGTCAGAAGATTTAGAAAATGAAATTATGGCTAATGTTGAAAGCTATGATACAGAAGAAGAATATGATAATGCTTTAGAAAGTAAAATGATAGAAGTGGCAGATATGACAGAAGATAAAGACACAATATCGGAAGCTCAAAAAATATATAATAAAATTACTTTTAATTAATAATGGTGAAAAAAATGAATTTTAAAATAAGAATGAATAATTTAAAAAATAATTTAAAAAATATGCCTACAGAAGACTTTAAAGCTTTAATAGATATTAAGGAAGTTTTATTATTTTATAAAAATAACGAAAAATTTATAAGTTATGAGTATAATGATAATAAAGACAAAGCTTTAATAATTTTTAATTTAACTAAGAATGAAGTAGCAATATCTTATAAGTATAATCTTGAAGATTATATTATTAAAGGAAATTTTTCAAAAGAATTAAATATTTTTTTTAATGAGAAAATCAATATAGCAACGGGTTATTTCTGGTTAAATGTTTTTAAAATAAAAGATAATTTCATTAAATCACATTTTAATAATAAATATAAAAATCTTATTGAAAAATTTGAAATAAATGAAGTTATTGAAGATATTTTAATATCTGATCCAAATTTTGAAACATACATTAATCACTTTCTCTCTTTTAATTCAATAGAAGAATATTTATTATTTAAAATAGAACTTCTTGTATTAAATAATGTAAATTATATAAAAAAATTTAAATAAATTGTTTAATTTTTTAATTTTTATTATATAATAACATTAAGACAAACACTTATAGAGCCAACTTTTGTTGAAGTGTTTGTTCTTAAAAAAATAAAAAACCCCTCTTAAATAAAAACCCTCTCAAACATTTTTCTCAAATAATTTTTCAATTAAAGTTTTTTCATATACTGTCGATATATAATATATAAAATCTCAAAGAAAAGGTGAATATTATGTATAATGTATCTCAAGCAAATGCAATTTATGGTATAAATAATGCCAATAAACAAATGGAAAATCTAAATCTACAATTACAAACAGGTAAAAGAATCAATCGTGCAGCAGACGACGCTTCAGGAATGGCTATTTCAAATCAATTAAAATCTCAAGCAAATGGTTTAGGACAAGCTATTAAAAATAGTAATCAAGCTATAAGTCTTTTAAATATAGCTGACGGTGCTTTACAGGAATACACGGATCTTTTATCATTAGCTAGAGAAAAAGCTTCACAAGCAGTTTCTGATAGTAATAGTGACGAATCTAGAGCTGCATTAGAAGCTGACGTTAAAGCTTTAATGGAATCAGCAGATAAAATTGCAAAACAAACTCAATATAATGGAATTAATTTATTAGACGGAACTTTTACTGGTAAGAAATTTCAGACAGGTGCGTATAGTGGTCAAACAACTTCAATAACTATAAACAATGTAGATACTGCAACATTGGGCGTTGACGACGCTTCTTTAGATTTAACAACTGGATCTGGTGCTGAAAGTGCATTAACTGCAATAGACGCAGCAATGAAAACATTAGACGGTGTAAGAAGTGGTATAGGTTCAACAACTCAAGGTTTAGAATCAAGAGTAAGAAATATGACAACAACACAGACAAATGTTATGGCTGCAAATTCAACAATTGAAGACGTAGACGAAGCACAAGCAAGAGCAAATCTTGATCAATGGAATATTAGAAGTCAAGCTGCAACATTTGCTTTTCAAATGAGTCAACAAACACAACAAAATATATTAAGACTTTTTCAATAGGTATTAGTTAATGTATGAATTATCAACAGGTGAGTTTTTATACTCACTCTATATAAAAGTTTTAAGAAAAATTGAATTAATAAAAAATTTATCTTTAAAAAACAATTTATCCTTAGAAGAACAAAAAATTTTATTTCTTACAAAAGAAAATATGGCAAATGTATTTATAGAATTATCTATTAATACAAATAATGAAGAATTAGAATTAGAATATTTAAAAATAGCTCAATTATTTATATCAAGAGATATAAAAGACATATTAAGAATTGAAGAAATATTAATAAATATAAAAAATAATTAATTGGTTAGTTTATATCTAACCAATTAAATATCTAAAAATAGAAATACCTATTGTCATAGTAATAATTCTAATCAACATTTCATATCTTTTTTCATATAATCTTTTTCTCATAAATCTAAACAATAATTTATAATCTTTTTTTGTTAATTTCATTTTTTTACCTTTTTATTCTTATTATACGTAATTATAACTAAAATAATTAATAAAAAGGTGAAATTATGAAAAAACAAATATTATTAACAATACTAACAACATTTTCTCTAATGGCTTCTGAAATAAACTTAAATACTTGTAAATCTTGTCATGGACAAAATTTTGAAAAAAAAGCATTAGGTCATTCAAAAATAGTTAATAAAATGAGTGAAGATCAAATCCAGGTAGCTTTATTAGGTTATAAAGATAAAACATATGGTTCAACATTAAAAGCTGTTATGTATGGACAAATAAAAAATATAAATAAAAAAGATATCCCTAAAATAGCAAAACAAATTAAAATAGATTAGTATAATATAAATAAAAAACAATAGGGGTAAGTTATATGAAAAAAGTTGCCAGTTTAAATAATAAAGGTGTAGAAAAGAATAGATTACTTTTATTAAAACAAGATTACGAGACAAAAAGAAAGCAATTTAATAAATATCGTTGGTTTTTAGGTCCTCTTGCTTTATTTCAAAAAATTAAATTAAATAAAGTTAAAAGAGAGTATGAAAAAGAAAATAGTAAAGCTGACGAATTTTTAGGTAATGCTAATAATATTTTAACTTCAGATAAAAAACAATTTAAAATATTAAATGTTTATTCTCTTGGAACTGATACTTATACTCAACCTATTTTTGTTGATAATATAAATCAACATATCTCTTTATTCGGTGGTTCAGGTTCAGGTAAATCTGTTTGGTTATTTAGTTTATTAAAACAATCTTTAGAACGTGGTGGTGGCTTTTCATTTCTAGACGGAAAAGGTGATTTATCAATGTATCATGAAATGATTAGGTTAGCTGCAGACGCTGGTAGACTTGACGACTTCTTGATATTAAATTTTAATGAAGAAAATTCTAGAAATAAAAATATAAAAGTCTCAAATTCATTTTCAATTTTTGAAGTTTTAGAATTAACAGATATTCAAAATATAGTTTCTTCTCTTACTGTTGGTAAAGCAACTGATTTCTTTGGTAAACAAACAGAATCAACATTAAATAATATTTTTTATATATTAGAATATATGAAACAAAGCGGTGAATTAATTGATTTTAATGTTTTTTCTGAAGCTTTAGATTTAAAAGCTTTAATGGTAAATTACTTACCAGCTTCAAAAGACGATCCTAATAAACCAGATCCAAATTATTTACGTTGGAATGGTTTAGAAAATTATGCCAAATTTTGGGTTAGAAAAGATTTTATTCATAAAGGTATTGTTGTTTCAACTGAAATATTGTCTTTATTATCTAAATATGATAAAGAAACAAAAATATGGAAAAATGAAGACGAAGCAAGTGAAAATGGTTTTAAATGTGTCGCTGACGAAAACTTAACTCAACAAGTTGGTGGTTATGCAGGTATGACTATTTCAGCTATAAAAAATATTGTTATGCCTTATTCTCATATTTTTAATACACCAAAAAATGATATTGATTTTGAAAAAGCAATTGCTCAAAATAAAATTATATATATACTAATTCCAGCTATGAAAATGTCAGCTAAAACACCTCATGCACTTGGTGCTTTTGTTCTTGAAAGTATGAAAACTGCTGCTTCAAAAGCTTTAGGTGATAATCCAGAGATTGGTTCTGGTGATATATTTGAAGATTTTAATAAAATACAAAGAACGGCCAATCCAATATATCCTATTGTTTTAGACGAGTTAGCTTCATTTTTTGAAATGTCTTTAAACTCTATTGGTTTATTTTTAGCACAGGCAAGATCAATTCAATTAAGTGTTGTTTTTAGCTCACAAGACGTTGCTTCATTAGCTGGTGCAGAAGGTGGTAAAGCTTTTGTTGATAAAGCAATGGGTAATACTTATACCTCTGTTTTTTTAAAGACAATAGACTCTCAAACCATACCATATGCTGAAAGCATTATAGATCGCAAAAAAGGACAAATAAATGATAAAGGTGAAGAGATAGAAGCCGAAACAAAAGAAGACCTTATAAGCTTCTTAAAGGGTGCTAAATTGGGTATTGGAATTATGATTAATGAAAAATTTGGTAAATTTGTTACGCCTTATGCAGAACCTAAAACACCTTTAGATAAAATTAAATTTAAACCAACTTCTTAATGAAAAAAATAATTATTGCTCTTATAGTAATTATTGTTATTAGTATAATTGCTATTATAAGTTTAATTTTAATGAATAATGTTTCTTCTGTTAGTGATAAAGATTTTAGCTATTTAAACAAACCTTATGTTATTAATAATAATGTAAAAAAATTAAATGAAGTTGAGAATCTTTATTTTATTGATAGACTTATAACAAATTTGAGTTCTAATTCACATAGAAGATTTATTAAAATTGATATTTATTTAGAATTAGAAAATTCTGATATAAAAGATCTTTTAAATGATAAAAAACAGGTATTAAAATCAAAAATAATAACTATTCTAAATACTTCAAATGTTGAAAGATTGCTAAACTTAAAAGGTAAGGATAAATTAAAGGAAGAAATTGTAAATAATTTAAATTACTTATTTCAAAAAAATATGATAAAAGATATATATTTCTCTGAATTTGTTATTCAATAACCTAAAAGGTTTATAATTAGCAAGACTACTAAACTTGCTAATTACATAATCGTTTAATTTTTTAAGAAATATTCATAAAAAACCTTTCAAAAGTAAAACATTGTTAAAATGTTTATATTCTGTTATAGTATTAAATATAAAAAATATATAACAAATCAATAAATTTCTTGAAAATTCTTTTTAACAAAATTATTAAACTTTTTAAAAACAGAATCTAATTCAAAATGTTGAGATAAAATCCTACTCATTTCACTTTTTAAAAAATCTCTTTCTTTTTTAGAAATATCCATTAAATTTCCTTTTGTTATAAGATCTTTTATTTCACCAAATGTAATAATTTCATTACCATGTTCCGAATCTTTATGTAAAATTTGTTTAAATTTATCTAAAAACTTATATTTATTAAACTTTTTATCTTCTGTCAATTCTTCTTTAGGTTTTTTTGTTATATTGTAATCAATCTCTAATTTTAATAAATATTTATTATTAATTGAATATAGAAATTCAAAATAACTAGAATAAGCAATTGTTTTTTCAGGTTTTATAAACTTAATATTAATAATATTCTTTGTTTTTGATAAATAAAATCCTGAAATACACTCTCTACCCAATTTATCTAAACATTTTTTATTAACAATGTTAACAATATTTTCAATTTTTAATATAAGGTTCATAATCTATATAAATATCTAATAATTTTTTTTCTAAAGGTTTTATTTCTGATATATCAATACTATTATCTTTTAAATATTCTTTATATAATGAAATATATTTTTCTATAGAAGAAAAATCAGAGAAAATAATTTCTTCTATTTCAAAAAAATACTCTTGTTCCAATATAGGGTTTTCAAGTTTTTCTATTTTTCTAGAAAATATAAGAAAAGTTCCTTCTATTTTTTCTTTTATACCTGTTTTTATTAAAATTTTACCATTTTTTATGTAAACATTTATAATTTGTTGCATTATTGAACACCAAAAATCTTTATAGGTTCTTCTTTTTTCTTTTTAGATTCTTTAATTTCCTTACTTCTTTTAATAGCTTGATTTAAATTAGATTTAATGTTTAACATATCGGTATCTTCTATTAAATATTTACTTTTAAAAAAATTCATTAAATTAACCATAACTATTCTTTCTTCATATCCTTTCATTTCATTAGTTAAAACTTTCATATCATGTAAAATCTTAACTATTTCAGCTTTATTTAATTTCAATGATTCTATTTCTTGAAGTTTAACGTCTGAATTAACCATTTCTTGTTGTTTCAAGTTCCAAGGTTTTAATTCTTTTTTTAAACTATCAACTGTTTGAGCTTGAATATTCAATGTAATTAGTAAACTTAAAGATAAAAATATTTTTTTCATGTTTTTTGCCTCGATTTTTTTAGATATTATACATTTTTTATATAATACACTTAAATAACTGTATGGTGAAAAAAAATGAAATTAAAATTTGAACAATATTTAAAAGAAAAAATATCAAAAGAAAAAAATTTAAATTATTTTTCAGCTTTTGATATTTTATTTAGATCAATAGAATATAACGAAGGTGAAAAATTAGATAGAAAAGAATTTATAAATAAAGTTTATTTTAGAGAAAGAGAACTCTCTGAAAAAGAACTTTTAAATCTTACTGGCAATCTTATTTATAAGACAGAAGAAATTGTTGAAAATATTGAAAAAAATGATTTTTCAGAAATTAAAAGAATACAATTAGAAATGTCAATAATTAAAGAAAAGTTAAATTCTCTTGAACAAGAATTATATCTTGACGAATTAACTGGTTTATCAAATAGAAAATATATTAATAAATATGTTTTAACAGAAGATAAAGAGTTTAAAGAAAATGGATTTATCATAGTAATAGATTTAAATAAATTTAAACAAATTAATGATACTTATGGACATAAAATTGGTGATTTAACATTAATTCAATTTTCAAAATATTTAAAAAATATAAATCTTAAAGATAAAATTTGTGTTAGATATAGTGGTGACGAATTCGTTATATTATGTAAAGACTCTTTACTTAATATAAATAAAGAATTTTTAAATTTAAAAAAAGTATTAAAAAATAAAAAAGTTGTTATTAAAGGTAAAGACTCTTTTAAGATAGATTTTAGTTATGGTATTGAAGAATTTAGAAAGTTTTCTAACTATGAAAAAATTTTTAATTCTGCTGATAAAAAAATGTATAAAAATAAAAACAGGGGGGTATGAATATGAAAAGTTTATTCTTAAGAATGAAAATTACACATTATTTAGGTATAGTTTTACTAACTTTAAATGCTAGTTTATTTACAGATAATATTATTGGTTCTATTGTTCAATATATAGTAGCTTCTGTGATCTTAATTCATGAGTTGGACGAAAATACAAATGGTATAAAAAATACAAAAGAAATAATAAAGTTTTTAACTGGATTTAATTCTAAATCAAAATTACATTTAAAGAGTTCTTTTGCTTCAGAATATGTAAAAATGAAAGAATTACTACAAGATTTTCAAAATAAATTAATAGAAGTAAGTAAATTAAGAAATGATTTACTTACTAGTAAATCTTCTATTAATAACTCTTCTAGTGAAATAATCAATCTTATTAATAATATCGATAAAATAAATATCGATATTCATGAAATAGAGAAAAATATTAAAAACACTTTAACCTTATCTGAAAAAGACTACGATTTATTTTTAGAAATACAAAAAAGAAATTCTTTATTGAAAAATGATTATTCAGATCTTGTAAGTGAAATCTCATTAATAGACAATTCTATTGAAAGAATATTTAAAAATAATAAAAAAACAATATCTCTTGAATATGGTCAATCAGAAAACATTGATCAAATATTAGAAATTAGTGAAGATATAGGTTCTATAGCTGAAAAGACAAATTTGTTAGCACTTAATGCTGCAATAGAAGCAGCTAGAGCAGGTGAACAAGGTAAAGGCTTTGCAGTGGTTGCTGACGAAGTTAGAAAGCTTGCAGAACAAACAAATATATCTCTAGAAAATTTAAAAGAAATAACAAATAATATCAAAGAGACTTCTGAAGAAATTATAAATTCTTTTGAAAAAAATACAAAAGATTTAGATTTAATATCTGAAAATTCAAAACAATTAAAATCACAGGCTGATTCATTAGACTCTAGTATTAATATTATAAATAATGCAATTGAATCAAATACTAAAAATATATCAAAAGTTAAAAAAGATATATCAAAAACATTATCAAATCTAAATAATGTTTCAGAAGAAGTTAATTTGTTTTCAAAATTTTTAAAAGAATTAAAAACATTAAATACTTCAATAGAATATACTATAAATTCAGTTATAGAAAAAATTAAAGGTATCTAACAATGAATTATATAACACAAATATTTCTTGTAATAATATATATTTTATTTGTGTTATTTCTTGGTTATTTTTTATCTAATTTAAGTTATTTTAATAATATTTTAACTTATATTGGTTTTAAAGAAATTTATCAACCTGTAAATATTGTTTTTAAAATATTAACATTACCTATTTACGCCGGATTGGTATCTTTCTTTTCTTTAAAATTTATTTTTGAATATTTTAATTATAAAAAAATAAACAAAACTTTATATTTAAAATATACTTTTTTTATCTTTTTATCTTTTTTTTCTTTACTAATAATGTGTGAATTATTTGTTGAATTGTATTATCTAGCAAAAAATTTACAAATCTATCTTCAAAATCAAGGGGTTTAATCTATGCTTTTATTTTTATATATATTATCTTCTTTCATTTTATCATTATTGATAATAATATTATTCTTTTTATTCTTTAAAATTTCAAAAAGAAAAAAAATAATAAAAGTTTTAAAAAATGATAAAATCAATATTATAAAAGAAGATATAAAAGAAGATAAGAATGATTTTTTAGAAAATCTTATTTCAAAAACAGGGTTAAAACTAGATAAGAGTTTTTTTATATTAATATCAATAATATTTAGTATTACAACATTTATTTTTTTAAATTTTTTAACAAAATCGATCATTATCTCTTTAATGCTATCTTTATTTTCACTATTAACACCTTTATTGATTTTAAATTTCTTAAAAAATAAAAGATCTAATAATTTTAATATCGGTTTAAAATTAATTATAAATAAAACGACAAGTATGTTAAAGTCAGGTGTTGGTTTTGAAGAAGCCTTTAAAAAAAGTATATTAACAACTAGAGATAAAACAACTAGAGATATTTTTATGATATATGTTAATGAAAAAGAAATTATTGGTGAAGATAGGGCTTTTGAAAAAATGTTTGAAAAAATAGAAAGTAAAGAATTACAAATATTTTATCTTGTTGTTAAAATAGGTAGAGAATCTGGTGGTAAGTTTTCCAATACATTAGAAGCTTTATCTTTAAGTTTAGAAAATCAAGAAAATATAAAAAGAGATATTGTTGCTTCAACAAAAGAAACAAAAATAGGAACAGCTATAATTCTTTTAATTACAGTTGCTTTATTTTTTGCTTTTGACTCTGTTTTCGACGGTAAAATTCAAGAATATTTCTTTACTACTGATAATGGTAAGGTTCAGTTCTTTTTAATATTAGTTTGGGTTTTTATAGGTCTTGCTATAAATCAATTTTTATCAAAAATAAAGGTGTAAATCATGGAAATACTTTTTTTATTAATACCAATAATATTATCCTCTTCTCTCATATTAACAATTTCTTATATGAAAAATAAAAAGAAAAATGAAATTATCAAGAAAATGTCTAAATTATCTTTAGATAAAATAATTGAACATGACAATAAAAATAAATTAAAATTAAAATTAGCTAAAGCCGGCATAACAATGAAAGAATGTAATGAAGTTAAATATCTTTTTGCTTTTTTAAGTTTAATTGTTGTTTCAGCAGTTGTTTTTTACACAAAACAATATTTATATATTATCCCCGGACTAATATTAATAGGTTTGTCTTTTTATTATGGTTGTGATATTCATTGTAAAATGGAAATATCAAAAAGAGATAAAAAATTAGAAGAAGATTTAGGTGTTTTTTTAGATCTTGTAAATGTTATTCTAGAAGCTGGAAATAGTTTAAAAAATTCATTTTTAATTGTTTCAACTAGAGCAGATAATATTATAAAAAAAGAACTCTTAAAAGAAATATCTATCTTAGAAAAAGAAATGAATAACTTCTCAACTATTCAAGCTTATAAAAATTTTAAAATGAGAACTGACTCGGAACAATTACATAAAGTTATAGATTTTCTTATCTTATCAGAAGAGACAGGTATAGGTGTTAGACAAAGCTTTAAATCACAATCTGAAGATATGATTAATATAAAAAAATATAAAGTAAAAGGTAAAATAAGTATGTTAAAGGTTTATTTAATATTAGTTATATTTTTCTTTGTATTACCTGCTGCTGCTGCATTTGTAGTTATACCTATTAAAGCAGGGTTTATCTCATTAGGAACTTCATTTTAAATCTTATATAATATATAAAAAAAATAAAGGGTTAAAAATATGTTTAAAAAAGAAATCTTAGCAATAATAGTTTTATTTATATTCTTAACTTCTGCTATTGGTTATATTTTCTATATAGAAAAGCAGAAAAAAGAAATTTTAGAAAATAATAGATTAGGTGTTTATTTGTATATAGCTAAAGATAATATACCAAAAAATAAATTAATTAAAAAAACTGATTTAAAAAAAATAGAAGTTGAAAAAAAATGGTTTAATTCAGATACATTATTAATGAATGATATTGTCGGTAAATATGCAAAAAAAGATATCTACAAAAATACAACATTCTCAAAAGATTTATTATCAAACAAACCTGTTGTAGATAAAGGTATTATAGAAAACCCAAAATATAGTAAATATGCTATTGATTTTAACTTATTTACAAATTCCAGTTTTAATCTTAAAAGTGGTGATTTTATAAATATTGCTTTTGTTGTAGATAAATCAAAAAAGAATAGTGCTATAAAAAACATAGAAACTGGTTATGGTTCTTTAAAAAATATTAGAATATTAGGTTTTTTATATGAAGGTGAAACCTATGATAAAGCTTTTAAATATGAAGAAAAAGATATAAAGACAAAAAATAAAAAAATAGAAAAAAGAAAAGTTAAAGTTTTTGCTAATAAAATTATCCTAGATATGAAACAAAATGATATATTACTTCTTTTAAAGAAATTTAATGAAGGTAAACAAATATGGTTAATTAATTTACCTAAAACAATATCTAAATTTAAGCAAATAAAGCATATAGAAGACAAAAAAGAAGTTAAAGCTAAGAAAGATACTAATAAGAGAAAAAAACGCATATATAAGAGATATATGTATGTTGGTAAAAAAATAAAAGAAAGTAAAATTAAAATAAATTACATTGATAATCCTTCAAAAAATAAAGTTAAGGTATTTAAAGAAAAAATTGAACAATGTTCTTCAGATAAAAATCATTTATTACTAGGTATTTCTCAAAAGGTTTTCGTAAGATCTAATAAATCAATTCATTCAAAACCTGTTAAAATCTTAAGAAAGAATGTTTTAATGAGTTATTTGAAAGAAGATAAAAATTGGTTTAAAATTTGTAATGGATATGTTTCAAAAAAAGAAGCTATAAAATTAAATAAAAAACAGGCAAAATATCAATTAATGAAATTAAGTAGGGGTGAATAAAATGAAGATAATTAGTTTAATAATATTAATTTCAAGTATTGTTTTTGGTTTTAATATACAAGATAATAAAACAGAGACGGTTTCTTTATTTAAAGATAGTGTAAAAATCTTAGAATATTCTAAAGATATAAAGAATATAACAATAACCAATTCAACAATTATAGATTTAAATCTTTTTAAAGATTCAAAAAGAAAAATAAAAATCATTGGTAAAAAAGAAGGAAATACACAATTATTTATAAAGTTTAATGATAATAGTTTTAAAACAACTTCTATTTTGGTTAATAAAAACCTTTCATTACTAGACGAAGTTTTAAAAAAACAAAACAAATCAATAAATTTAAAACAATCCGGTGATAAAATTGTTTTATCAGGTATTTGTAAAGATCAAAAAGAAATAGATAATATAGTTGAATTAGTTTCTAAATCTGGTATAGATACAGATAAAGATTTGATAAATATTTTAAAAGTTAAAAATCCAAATAAAATGTTTAAATTTAAATTATATATAGTTGAAATAAATAAAAATAAAGGTCTAGATTTAAAAAATAATTGGGGTTTAAATTTTACTAAAAATCAAACAGGTGATACAGCTATTGCAAATTCAGATAATGCTGTAAATAACATTATGTCAAGTGCAGTAAGTCTAACGTCAGCATTAGCAGCTTCAGCTAATTATTTAGGTGATAAATTCTCTGTTGGAACTGTAATAAACTATATGCAATCTAAAGGTGTAGCTAAAGTGTTAAAAGAGACAGAAATAACTACAACTCAAAAAGATAAAGCTATTTTAAATTCTGGTGGAACTATTTATGTAAAACAATCAACTACAGACGGAAATGGTGCACCTATTTCAGATTTAACACCTGTAAATTATGGTTTAACTTTAGAAATAAAAATAAATAAAGTTATTAATGATAATTTTATAGATTTAACATTATCAGCTAAACAATCTAATATAGATTGGACTAATCAGGTTGACAATATACCAAGTTTTACTAATCAAGAAATAAATAGTAATATTATTATTAAAAATAAAAACACTATTGTTATAGGTGGTTTAAAAAGTGTTGAAACTTCAAAAACTGAAAGTAAAGTTCCTTTATTAGGTGATATACCAGGTATAGGTTTCTTTTTTACTTCAAAATCAAATAGTAAAGTTGAACGAAATTTAGTATTTTTCATTGTTCCAGAAATAATAGATCAAGTAAAAGGTGATTAACTATGAATATAGATTCTTATTTAGAAAAAAGTTCAGTATTAAAAGAACTAGAGTTAAAACAAAAATTCTTTATAAAAACATTACTTGATATTGTTAATATTTGTGATTTAGATTCTTTATTATTTTTCAAATATAAAGAAGATACTGATAGTTATTTTTATAATATTGGTGTTGATAAAGAAGATTTTATTGAAGACGATATTGATATTGAAGATTATAAACATGAAATAATAATAAAAGATAAAATCATTTATGGAAAAATTTTAATAAAAAAAGAATGCAATAAAATAAATAGTTATTTAATAAATTCTGTTATTAATGCTGTTAAAGAAAAATATCTTATAGAAGAAGAACTTATAAAAAAGAATAAGTTAATAGATTTTTACTTAATAACTGAAATAAAAGATAATAGTTATGAATTTTTTAAAAATTATCTTGAAACAAATTTCAATATTAATATATTTGAAATATCTTCAATAAAAGATATAGAAGAGATATTAAAATCAAAACAAAATAAGACAATAATAGGTTTTTATTTAGATAGTGGTGATATTCTAAAAAAAGAAGAAGAGTTAATTAAAAAATACAATGAATTTTTTGTAGCTGTTGGCCCAGAAGATTTCGATTTGGCCGTATTATCAGGTAATTTAAATATTGATAAATATTTCAATAAAGATAATTTAGATAAATTTATATTTAAGAAAACTTTAATAAATTTCTCTTCTTCTATACCAAATAAAAATAATCAAAATTTAAAAATTATTAGTATAACAGGAATTTCTGGTGGTGTAGGTTGTAGTTCAATAGCTATGAATATTTCAAATTTAATTTCAGAAAAAACGAATAATAATGTTCTTTATATTGATTTATCTACAACAAAAGCAGTAAGTAATTTATTTTTATCTGATAATCCATTACCGATAAAAAATATAATTGATCTTGTTAAACAAAAAGGAACTGTTGATAACGAATTTGAAAATGGTTTAGTTGAAGTTTCTAAAAATTTTCATTATGTAATTGGGATTCAAAAACATTTAGATTCTGAAATAATTCATTCTGAAGATTTTATACAAAACCTTATAAATTATATTCATAAGGTCTCAAATAGATATAATTATATTATAATTGATTTAGGTGAAGCTAATGCTTCAGCTTTACCTACAAATATTTTTACAATTAGTTCTGAAATTTGGATAATAACTGAATTAATCTTAACACATATTTCAAAGCTTAAAACATTTTATGATTTATTAAAAAGAGCTGGATTAAAAGAAAAAATTACTATTATAGCTAATAGATATAATTCAGAAATATCTTTATCTTCTACTGATATTAGAAGTATATTAACAGATAATAAAGAAGATTTATTAAATTTTAAATTTAAAATTGAAAATGATTTTGAAAATGTTGGAATAGCTTTTGCAAATTGTGAATTAGTTAAAAACAAGTCTAGTATTTTCTTGAAAAACTTATATAATATATTAGAAAAAAAGAATATTATAAAAATAAAAGAAAAAAAGAAAAATTTCTTTAATTTTAAGTGGGGTAAAAAATGACTTTATTAAAAGATTTAATTGAAAATCAAGAAAGTGGTGAAAAATTAATAAAAAAATCTGGCGATCAAATAAAAGATATAGTTGATTTAAAAAATAATAAAATGTTTCCAGATATTTATTATGATTCAAAAATAATGAATAATGTTTATATAGTTTATGATAGATTTTTAGATTCTTTAAAATCAGATAGTGTTATTACAAAAGAAAAATTAGAGTCTGTTTTACCAGAATATCTTCTTTCTCAAATTGAAACTAAAAATTATAATAAAAAAATATTAGAAAAAATACAAAACTTCATTATTGAAAATATTGTTGGATATGGAATTATATCAATAATCTTTAAAGAAGTTAAAGACGGATTAAATGATATTATCGTTAATACAAAAGATTTTATAGATATTATCTATAATGGTTTAACTTATGAAACACCTTTTAAATTTAGATCTGAACAAGAATTAAGAAAAATAATTAACAAAATGTTAGCTGAAAATAATAGAAAAATTGACGAAGCTCACCCTATTATTTCTTCTAAATTAAAAGACGGTTCTCGTATAGAAGTTCAAATACCACCTATTGCTGCTAATGGCGGTTCTTGTATTACTATTCGTAAATTCAATGAAATACCTTTATTACTTGAATTTTTAGTTGACGCTGGACAAATGAATTATAAAATGGCTTATTATTTAATTAAAGTGGCTAAAGGTAAATGTAATATAGTTGTTTCTGGTGGAACTTCTTCTGGTAAAACAACTTTCTTAAATTCTTTAACTAGGTTTGTCGAAAATTCAGAACAATTAATGGTTATAGAAGATACTAAAGAAATGACACCTCAAATGCCTTGTCATTTAGTTAGATCTTATGAGAGTAGAAATGCTAATGAAGAAGGTAAAGGTGCTGTTGGATTGGATTTATTGCTTAGAAGTGCTCTAAGAAGCTCACCACGACGTATAATTGTTGGTGAGTGTCGTGGTCCAGAAATTGTTATTATGTTAAATGCTATGAATACTGGACACCCAGGTTCTATGACAACTGTTCACTCTGATTCTACAAAAGAAGCAATTACCAGAATTGAAAACATGTATCTTGAAGCAAGACCAACTGCTACTAAAGATTTAATTCGCCAACAAATAACTTCAGCTGTTGATTTAGTTATACAATTAGTTAGATTTCCAGACGGAACTAGAAAAATAGTTGCTATTTCAGAAATTGAAAAAAGAATTGAAGATAATGGTGTCGTATCAATGAATAATATTTTTGAATTTAAAAGAGATTTAAGTGATATAAAAAAAACAAAAGGTGATTTTGTAATTTCTTCAACACCTTCAAGAACTTTAGAACAATGTAATATGTTTGGTGTTGATATGGATTTAAAAATATTTGATAATGATTTTGATTTTACAAGAGAAATGTTAATTGAAGAATTGTCAAAAGATCTACCTGATAAAATGTGTGGTTGGGAAGATTATTTTCTTGAAACTTTCTTAGAAAGAGATCCTGACTTATTTCAAAAATGGTCTCATTTTAGAAAAATAAAAAGATCATGATTTCTCTAATACTTTTAAATTTATATAATCTTTATCTATCTTTTAAAGATATAAAATATCATTCTGTTTTTCATGAAGATTTAATTATTTTAGCTATTTTAATTTATCCTTTTTTTCTTTTTGAAGGTTATTTTAATTTATCTTCTCTTTATATCTTCATTGGTGTTTTTACTTTATTTACACTTCAATTAATATTTTTAATTGAAGTAATAGGTTATGGCGATTTAAAATATTTATTAGTTATTTCACCAATATTCAATTCAACTAATGAATTTTTATTTTTTTTATTAATAACTGTCTTTTTTATGTTGTTTTTTATAAAAAAACAATTTCTTCCAATGATACCTATCTTTTCTATTTCTTTATTTTTATTAAAAATTTTTTATTAAAATCAGACATTTATATTTATATATTATAAAACCAGACAAACATTTAGTTTATTTGACTTATTTTTAAATTTATATTATAATATATTAAATGAATTTAATATACTTCTAAATATGGGGATAATAATTATGAGAATTACATATAGCACTAGAATAAAAAAAACAAAACATGGTAAAATTAAAGTTGTTAAAAGAATAAATAATAATAAAGAAGAAATTATTCCTTTAAGTTTAGCTATTGCATTGGAAATGCCTCTTTCTAGAAACAATGATTATAATGAGAATTCTTGGATTGATTTTGAAGAGAATGAAGAGATTTAATACCGGATTTACACCGGTATTTTTAAAACTTAACTTCCAGAGTTAGAATTTGAGTCGTCAATAACTTTTGTTATAGCTGTATCAGCATTTGTTTTCGCTGTCTGAACACTATCACTAAACCAACCACTAACTGCACCAAAAGCACCAACAACAACAAGAACTAAAAGAATTGCAATTATAATTGTTTCAATTCCACCTTTAACTGATTTTGATTTTTCAAATCTATTTTTAAGAAATTTTTTCATGAATTTTCACCTATTTTTAAGATTGAGCTTTAAAACCCTTGCGATATCAATGATATCATAATATATATTATACAAAGATTTGATATTCAGGTATTAGTATAATAAAAATAAAAAAGGTAAAATAATGAAAAGAAATGCTTCAATATCAACAATTTTTATTTTTTTTGTTTTAATATCTAGTTTAACTTTAACTTTAGGTGTTGTTAACGATAAAATAAATCTATCAAATCAGGCTAAAAATTACAAACATAAAATAGAAGAAGTTGCTTTATCTGCTGCAAAACTTTATTCTTATAATAATAAATCTTTTGAAGAGTCAGAAAATATTTCTAAGAAATTATTTGAAAAAGATTTACAAAATAAAATTAATTATGATTGGGATATTGACAATAATACATTAACAGTATTTATTCCTGATTTTAAATTAGATACATTTTGGTTAAAGATATTAGATCAAGATACTGTAAATATAGGTTCTTTAAGTGCTACTGTTAAAATAAAACCTCAAGATATACAAGAAACAGATAACTTTATACCTATAGCTATTAATGGTTGTAATATAGATTATTCTGAAAATACAATTAATGAAGCTGATTTTATATTAAATACATATGATAATTATTCCGAAGAAGATCAATTTTCTTTTTATCCATTAACATTAATGAATGAACATTTTGAGTTTGAATTTTTTCAAAATAAAATTTCTGAAAAATTTAAAAATAATAAGGATAATAATTCTTATTTTCATAAACATAAGCAATTTCATTTTTCTCATGGATCTAGTTGTCATGTAAAAGATAAAATGTTTGATTTTTCAAATTATTTTAATATAGATAATTTTACTCAAAAAGAAGGGGATATAGTTATTCTTGATTGTGGTTCTACACCAGATAATCCAATTGTAAAAAGAATATCTCATGTTGAAATAGAACAACCTTCTTGTGCTTCAACATGTTGTTTTCAAGCAGGTCCATTTAAAATGTGTAATAAATTTATGTGTATTATGTCTAATTTTGCTTCAATAATTAATCAAGATAATATACATGAAGTATCTATTCACAATAGATATATAGATACACCTAATATAACTTGGGGCTTTTCTTCTTCTAACTGTAAAGATTCTGGGTTATTTAAATTAAGATTAAGATTTAGAGATAAATATGAAGTTAAAATTGAAAAATAGAAAAGGTTCAATAGATCAGATAATTGTTTTTGTATTATTAACACCATTAGTATTTTTATTATTATTTGAATTTTTAAAATATTTTCAAATATTAGAAGTTGGTAGTGATATAAAAAATATGTCTTATTATGCTAGTAGAACAAAAGCTTTAAATAAAGATAATTCTCTTATAGCTTCTAATTTAAATACAATGAAGTCTAATATATTTAAAACAATCAATGAAGAAGATATAAATTGCTATACAGATTACACAGAGCTCGATTATAAGGTTATTTTTAAAATTACAGGTTCATATAAGGGTTATGATTTTAATTCCATATACACAACTTATAATGAAAATTCACCTTATAATATTTCTTGTGAACTAAATTTAGAGAGTGAATAATTTTTTAATAATAAATATAAGAAGACACAGACATTAAATAGATTAACATAAAACATTATATTATCATTTATTTCAAAAGCCTTATAAGTTAAAATACTCATTATGATCAATAAATGAATTAACCAAAAAGAACTCAATTCTTTAAATAAATTATTATTAATTACATTTCTAAGAAACATTATTTGAGAACCTACTGAAAGAAATATTATTAAAAAATTAAATAAAATATTATAAAAACTTAAAAAATAAGATAAAATAAAAACAAAAACTATGCTTATAATATATTTAAGTAAATTAATTTTTTCATATTTAAACATATAATAAAGAATAATAAAAAAACCAAATAAAACAACTGTTTGCTGTATAACAATTAAATCAATATTATTATTAATCCCATACATTAACCATAAACTTAAAATAAAAATTATTTGTATATAATAGTAGTAATCATAAATTTTTGCAGATCTATCTTTTAAGATTTGTTTTATTTGTGGAATAAAACTAAATATATTTAATAAAATTAATAAAAAACTCAAAGTCATTCAAACACCCCATATTTTCTTTTATTTTAACATTAAATCTATTTTTTGTCAAATTACCCTATATACTGTATTTTATACGATATAGTTTTGTATAATAAAAATAAAAAAAAGAGAGAAATTAATGAAAACATTTATTATTTCAGATACTCATGAAAGTTTTGAAAATTTAACACCAGAAAAAGATACTGAACTTTTTATTTTCACTGGTGATTATGGTAATTCTTCAAAAAAAACAGAAAAACAATTTAGAAAATTCATAGATTATATAAAACAATTAAAAATAAAATCAATCATAATTCCAGGTAATCATGATACTTTTATATTAGCACAAATGGCAAAAGCTAAAAACATAATTAAAGATATGTCAGAAGATATATATCTTTTAGATAACGAATCAATTATAATTAATGATAAAAAGTTTTTTGGTTTGTCAAATCAAGAATCAATATTAAAAAAAAGAGAGTCTAATTTTCTAGAAAAAGCTAGAAAAAGATATCAAAAAATAGAAGAAGATACAGAGATATTGTTAACTCATTTTCCACCTTATGGAATTTTAGATTTAAATAATAAAAATAAAAATGAAGGTTCAATTGCTTTATTAGAAAGAATAGATAATTTAGAAAATTTAAAATATCATTTCTTTGGACATATACATGAAGGTTATGGGGTAAGAAACATTAATAATAAAAAATTTATTAATGTCTCTCAAGAAGGATTTTATGTAGATCTTTAAAATCTAGGATCTGGCGTAAAATTAATACTTCTTCTTACACTTTCTTCTGTTATTTTTTCTAATTCTTCTCTCATAGCTTCAACTAAATCTTCAGCTGTTATACATTTTAAATCTGGACACCAAGTTTTAAATTTTAATAAAATTTTAGCTTGAACTACGTCCATTGAAAAACCTTCTGCTTCAAACATTTTATCAAATATCATATCAAGATCTTCTTTTAAATATTCAGCGTCAGGATTTTTTTCCACAAATCTTTGAGCTTGATAAACTTCTTTTAAATTTTCAAAACTTTCTTCAAAAATTTTATCTGCTATTATCTTTGTTGTAAAGTTTTTTAAGTTATATTCATATCTACTTCCATGTTCTTTCATTTTTATTCACCTTTTCTCTTTATTTTATATAATTAATTATACCTTAAACTACAAAATAAGTCAAAATTAAACAAATATGCTAAAATTGTTTTTAATATATAAAATAAAAATAAAAAGGTGAGTATTATGAATGAAAATTTTTTAAATTTAAATGAAAAAGATCAATTAGTAGAGTTATCTATGAATAAATTATCATTAGAGGAATTAGAATCTTTATATAAAGATTTAATGTTAAGTAAAAATCCAAATATAAAAACCGTAATGAAATTAAAAGAAAAAATCAAAAAACAAAAAAAATCAAAAAAGAATATTTCAAAAGAACAGTTTGAATATGAATTAATTAATGCTTTAATAACATTAACTAATTATAAATCTATTTTTACAAAAAAAGAAAATAAAGAATTAATTAATAAAGAATTTGAATATATTTTAAATAGTCTTGATCTTTCAACTTATGATATTGAAGTTTTAGAAGATTTTTATAAAGTTCCTGTTGATATTGAAGATATATCTGATTTAGCATTTAAAATTATAGGTAAAAGTAATTTTATGAAAAATATGAATAAAAAAAGTTTTCTATTTGAATCTCTTGATAAAGACGAAAGGGAAGAATTTCTTAATTATATACAGGAAAAAGAAGGTTTAAAAATAACAGATACAACACCATATTTTCATGGAACACCATATATCTTTAAAGATCTTAAAAATCAAAAGGAACATAGAAATAATGTATCCAATCTTAATCTAGAGGGTATTCATTTTTCTAAAAATCCAGAAGTTGCCAGAGATTATGCTTTAAGTTTAGACGAGCAAAGTGATCCAAATATATTTACTTCCTTTATTGTTGTTAAAAACATAAAAGATTTTGAAAATATAAAAACATTTAGTAATCAAACAAATAAATTTGTTTTTAATTTAAAAGATAATGAAGTTATTGTTATAAAAAATGCTGATAATGGTTCTTATTTTGCAGACGAATTAATCGTAGATAAAACTGAAAAAAAACTTGTATGTTTTTCCGAAAATGAATGGCTTCAAAAATATAGACTATTTATGGAACAGAGTTTACTAAATTCTTTAAAAGATAGTAATATTTCTTTAAAAGAAGAAGCTAATCTAAATATTAAGGAAAATTTCAATACTAATACAAAACAAAATAAAATGCAGCAGTAGCTATTTAGATAGCTCTGCAACTAATTCTTTAATATTATCTAATTTCTTTTTATTCTTTGGGTGTTTAATTTTTCTTATAGCTGAAAATAAAGTTTTTCTTACTTCACTCTCACTCATATTTAAAATTTCTGCTATTTCTTTAATACTTAACATTTTAAACCGCCTTTTTTTTATCTAATTATACATAAATTCAAATAAAATGTCAATATTAATTACTCTTGACTTTCAATAATCAAGATAGTATAATATTAAAAAAATAAAAGAGAGTAATTATGTTAGAAAATATAAAAGAAATAATTAAAGTATTAAAAAGATATATTATAAAATTTAAAAATATAATTGATATAATATATAATGAAATAGCTATTAACTCACTTGAAGATATTCAAACTTTAATAATAATAGGTAAAGATAATTCTAAATATATATTTAAAAGATTATCTCAAAATTATAAAAATGATAAACAAATAAAAAGATTTTTAGATCTTTATTTTAAAAATGAAGAATTTCAAGATATTAATTTAATATCACATTTCTTTAAAAGAAGTATTTCAGAAGAAAATTTAAAAAGATTTTACAATACTAATGATAAAGAAATATTAAAAATATTGTTTATTCAAGAAAATATTTCAAAAGATTTTATTAAATCAAAAGAACAGGAAATATTAAAAGATAAAGATTTAGCTTCTTTTTATATTCTTTCTAATAAAGTTGATTTTTTAACAGCGTTAGAAATTGCATGTAAGTTCTCTTTAAAAGAAGAGATTACAATAAGAAATGACTATAAGGAAAATAAAAAAACAGTTGATTATATTTTAAATATAAAGGAAAAAAACTACAAACTTTCATTTATAGATAAAATTAATATAATATTATTAAAAATAAGGGGTGTTTTATAATGCAAGAAAAGTTTAAAAAAATTATATTAGATTTATATTATTTTAAAGAATGTCAAGAAAAACAATGTCTACTTACTAGATTTATATGTTCTAAAGATTTAGATATATTAAATTTTCATTTAAAAATATTAAAAGAAAAAAATATTAATGAAGAAGATTTAGTGTTATTAGATAATTCATTTTTTAAAAAAGAATTTGAGTTTTTAGATAATTTTCTAAATTCAAAAAAATTACAACCTAAATCAAATTATGAATTACTTATATATAAGCTTTTAAGTGAAGATTCCTTCTTTAATAATTTAAGAAAAGAATCTCTTGGTTTTGATTTAGATATAGATATAGAAACAAAAAGACTTTTTGAAGAAATTCTCTTAAAAGCTAGACATGGGTTTTAATTAAAAGAGCTCAAATCTATAAGTAAATCATTTTTCTCTAATTTTGAATATGTAAAAAGCTTAATATTTACATTTATTTTATCGGATAATACTTCGTAGTTTATTTCATATCTCGGTTTATAATCCGGAAAATAAGAATAGTTATATTTAATTAATTCTAATTCTTCTTTTAAGCTTTTAAAATCTATTTTTTCTTTATCTATAATATTTTGTAGTTTTCTTTTTAAAAATTTATCCAGCTTAATTAATTTTATATCTTTCTTTTCAAAAGAAATTTCATAAATATCTAATTTATCAAAAACTTTATGTTCTATTTCTTTATCTACAAGATCTTTATTTTGTATAGAGATAATATCTTCAGTATTAATATTTAATAAAAATGTTTTTAATGAGTTAATTTTTAAAACTTTATAATATTTATTTTCTATTTTTATTATATCATTTATGTTTATAGCTGTTTTAAATATTTTAAAACGCATTACAAAGCCTATTAATACATTATTAACTAATTCTCTACTACTAACAATAAGTATAATTAAAATAAAACTTACAAAATAATTAAACTCTGTTCTAAATAAAGAATAAAAAAATAAAACAATAAACATAAGAAATATAATTTTATTGTTTCTTAATTTTAATATTCTTTTCTTTACAAATAATTTATTAGCAATAAACAATGTTATTGATATAAATATAGTTATAATTAATAAATTATAATCAATATGGTTAATGATATTTTGAGAGATTTCTAGTATTTTTGAGTTCATAAGATATTTCCTTTAATATTTTTCTTATTATTATACATTTTATAGTTATTATTTAAACCTAAAAGCTTTTTTCTATTATAAAATAAATAAAAACAAGAAAAAGGTGATAAAAATGATTAAAACAATAAATGACAATTCAGAACCGGCCGAAGTAATTTCTGTTATAGATAATTTAACTAATTTAGAAGATCTTTATATTTTAAAAGGAAAATTAAAAGATCCAGATTATCAAAAAATGTTAGAAACAGCTGAATTAAATTTAACTATAAAAGAAGTTGAAAGTGATTTTTCACCTGATATGGTTTTAAAAGATTTTAATTCTATTAAAAAAGATTTTAATGAAAAAAAATTAACACCTATAGATAAATTTTTTATTATTGAAAATAATGAACTTATTTCTACTGAAGAAAAAGAAGAATTATTAAAACTTATTTCTAATGATAGTGAAAAAGAACTTAATAAAGATATTAATTTAGAAAGTGAAGATATTCAAACACTTATAGTTGAAATAAAAAGAAAATTAAATGAATTAGAACAAAAAATAGTTAAATCCAATAAAGTTAAAGCATAAATTTTAAATTTTATATAATATCTTTTAAAAACAGGTGATAAATAAATGAAGTTTTTAAAAGAATATAAAAGAATAGAGTTACCCTTTCCAGTTTCAGAAATTTTAAAACTAAAGATTAAAGATAATCTTATTTTAATTTTACTGAAATGTGGAACATTCTATATTTTTAATGAAAATCTACAAGTTCAAAAGAAAATTAAAATAAAAATCCCAAAAAGAAATAATAAATACTCACAAAAATATTCAGATACATTATCCTCTTTAGTTGATTTTACAAATGAATTATTTGTCGTTAGTATAGACGACGAAGTTCTTATCTATGATTTATTAAAAGCAAAAAGAATTTTATCAATAAAACCTAATAGATCTTATATATTCAAAACAAATGACGTCTCAAATGTAGTTGTTAATCAAAATAGTGTTATTATTGGAACTGAACTAGGACGATTAGTTTCTTATGGTGTTAATGGCAAAATAAATGCCGTATATCCAAGATTTATAGATTCAATAGAATATACATGTATTGGTGATAAATATCTTATATTTGGCTCGTATGACTCAAGATATAAGATTATAGATAAAATCTCTGGAAATGTAATTATAGAATCAATATTTCAAAAAATACCAATAACATATATAAAAGAAATTGACGCTCAAACAGTTTTATTTGGTTTTAAAAATGGAACAATAATCTTTTTAGATATACCTACTCAAAATACTACAACATATAATTTAGTTAAAAATCCAATTAAACATATAGAATTAATAAATGATAATATATTCATATTTGAACAAGCAAGAACAAGTTCAAGTGTTTTTAATTTAAAAACAAGAAAACCACAATTTAATATATTTGAAGATTCTATTTATTTCTATTCAAAACTTGGACAAAATTTTTTAATTTTTTCAAACACATTCATTAAAGTTTATACAAAAAAAGATATTATGCACCAATTAATATTAAAATTAAATTCAAAAAAAGATATTCAAGATAATTTAAAGGAATTAAGTTTTCATTTAAATCACAATTATTTATTACCTCAATTATCAAAATTAAAAAAACAATTATTAAAAATGATAGAAGAAGATAAAGAAAAAGCTACAAAATTACTAACAATAAATCATAAAGATACAGCTGAAACTCTACTTTTAAAATATAAATATGTTTCAGAAATGAAAGAATACATAAAAGGATTTCTTGATAATGCAGATTCATATATTCTTTTTAAGAAATCCTTTGATAATAAAAATTATCATGTTTGTTATGAAATGAGTAAAAAAACAGAGTTTCTAAAATATACTAAAGAATTTTTGTATATGGAAGGTTTATTTAAAAAACTATTTGCTAGAATTTACTTAAATCCTAAATTAGGATCTGATCTTGAAAAAGTTAAAGCTATATTACAGCCCTTTTTAAGTGTTTTTGAAAAAAGAAATCAAGTTAATTATATTCTTAAAAAATCAGAATATTTACATAAACTAGCCGTATTAATTAAAAATAATAACTATCAATTAGTATTTACTTTTGTAGAAAAAAATGATTTCTTAAAAGATTTAGATATATATAAAGAATTAATGTCTCAAATGAGTTATAGGTTTGATAATATTTTAAAAGCAAAAGATATAGAGTCAGAGTTAAATATGTTAAAGTTTGTTCCAGAATATAAAGAAGAAGTAGCTCTTTTACAAAAAAAATATAAAGAATTTTTAATTTTTAAAGATAAAATAAATAATGGTAGAACTTTAGATAAATTTCCATTAGAAAATAAATTTATTTTAAATTCAGAAGAATTTAGAAATACAATAAAACCATTTGAAAAAGTAATAATAAAATTAAGATCTAATATTCAAAAAATATCAAAACAACATATTATTAAATTTACAGAAGATTTTAAAGGTCTTTATTTTGATAAAGCAAGAATTAATATTTTAATTGAAATTTATAGATCTGATATTTCTAAATTTATTGAACTTAATCAAGATAAAAAAGGTTTTGAAAAATCATTAGAAATTATTTTAAATAAATATATACTTCTAATTGGTGAAGATCAATTTATAAAAGATATCAAATTAAGTTTCGATATGATAACAAAATTAGACTATTCAAAGCCAACATTGTTAAATATAGAAAACTTAAATTTTGAAGATATGCCTTTAAAATTATTTCAACTAAAAAAATAAATTTTGCTTTTATTTCTCTTTAAAATCTAGTTATATGTATAATATTAAATAAAAAAGGTGGTAAATATGAAAAAAATAATACTAATAAGTTTAGCATTATCAAGTTTATTGTCAGCCTCAACTTTTACAGATTTTATCGCTTCAACTACTGATACAGAAGTTAATATAGGTGGAACTGTGAAGACCGATTGGACTGCACAAGAATTATCTGATAACGAAGCTAACATAAAATCAATAAAAATAATCTCAAGCTATAACATGCAAGATTCAGATTTAGACGGTTTATCTGCATTATCAAATTTAGAAGAATTACAAATTAATAATAATCTATTAATTAATATAGATCTATCTTCTAATACAGCATTAAAAACATTAAATCTTAACTCTAATGGTTTAGAATTAGTTAGTTTGCCAGATACTGATACTTTAACAACAATATCTTTAAATAATAACAATCTTGCAGATATAGACGTTTCAAAAAATACAAATCTAACAACATTTTCAGCAGAAAACAATTCTATGGTTATTCTAAGTTCTTTTCAAGCTTTAAGTAATGTTGAAACTTTAGATTTATTAAATAATCCTATTACTAATATTGAGTCATTAGAAAACCTTTCAAAATTAACAACACTACAATTAACAACACCACCTGAAGTTAAATATGTTGATAATGTTAAATTTGACGGTAGGGTTTCTGCTGCTTCAGCTTTTTGTTCAGATTCACCTGTAGCTAAAAATAGTTTTGAAGATTATTTTAATTATTGTAAAACTAATAATTTTGCAGCAATGCTATATTTAACAAAATTCAATACAGATTCTAATCATTTTTCTAAAATTTGGGTTGACTTAAATAATGATAATGTTGAAGATAACGACGAAATTAATCCAAATCTAACATACCAAGAATTTTTAGATAATAAAGATTTAGTTAAAACTTTTATAGAAACTAAATCAATGTATAAATATGTATTTGAAAATGGTATTACAATACCTTCAATTCTAGGAAAACATTCTAATCCATTAGAAGGAATTTCTGAATTTCCTAATATAACAAAACTAGGTTTTAATACATATATTGCAAATTTTACAACTAGTGCTAGTTTAGATAATTTAAATATGTTTAATTTAGAATATTTAGCAATTTTTTATCAAGATTCTTATGATTTAAGATATCTCAATAATGCTGACTTAGATTTTTCAAATATAAAAACATATATCAACCCAAGAGCTAAAGATCAAGAAGAATTTTCTTTACAGGATCTTATGCCTAATTTAGAAACAGCTTTTATAAAAGAAACTACCCAAGATTTAAATGGTTTAACAAATTTAAAAAATCTTTATTTTTATGGAAGGGGTTATTCTTTAGATAATATAAATAATATAAGTAATTTAAATCTTTCTTCTTTTGCTCAAGTCCATAGCTTTTATAGACCGATAAATAGCTTTACTAATTCAAGAACAATAGATTTATCTGGACTTTCAAACTCAAGTAATTTAAAATATATAAATCTTTCTAGTTTTGCTTACAATTTAGATAAAAGTTCTTTAAATAATAAAGATTTAACTGGTGAAGTTAATATTGATCCAGATTTTATATTTACTGATTATGATTATGATTATTCTCACACATTTGATTTTTTTAATACATATAGTCCATATGTTAATAATACATATCCAGGTTTTATTGAGTTTGAGTATAGAGAAAATTTAAATGATATTAATTCTACATTATGTAATAATTTATCTAATGATTTTAAATTTTGTGGTGTTTTAAATCATACTATATATGATTTAACATTAAAATCTTCAACTTATTTTTGGATTGATTTTAATAATGACGATATTCAAGATTCAGACGAATATTCAAAATTTGATTACGAAACTGTTTTTAATAATAAAGATCTAGTTAAACTTATTTATGTATCAAGTTCAACAAAAGATATTGATATGATTAATTTAGGTGAATTTAGCAATCTAAAATCTTTAAAGATAATTTCAAAAAAGAGTTTAATAAATTTAGATTCTGTTGATACTTCTAATTTAACAAAATTAGATACTATATATTTAAATTATAAAGATCATGATAGTAGTTTAAATACTTTTTTATCTGGATTTTCTAATTTAAAATCTTTAACACTGCTAGGTTCTTATGTTTATGATTCAGCAATTTTAGGTTTATCTAATTTATGGAACTTAGAAGATTTAGCTATCTATGTAGATAAAAACAATATAAATTCTGTAAGTGCAGATTTTAATAATTTAAAAACATTAAGACTTTATTCTTTTAATTCAAATGTTTTTGTAGATTTAAATAATGTATTATCTTTTTTTAAAAATAGCAATGAATTAACTTCTATAGATTTTAAATATATGGCAAGTTCTTCATACGACAAAGATAGTATTGATCTTGATTTAAGTATTTTGCCAGATAGTGTAAAATCATTAAGTTTATATGGAAATACAGCTATAAAATCATTAATTGGTTCTAAAGATACAAGTTTATTAAATCATTTATTACTAGATAGAAGTGGTATCATGAATATAAAAGATTTATCTAATTTAACACATTTTAATACAGAAGATTCTTATTTTCATTTCTTAAATTATTCATGGCCTTCTTATTATACCCCGGAAATGACAGAAAAAGCTGAAAGTGATTCAGATTTTTGTTTATCAATAGATAATGATTTTAATTTTTGTGAATATCCACCTTTAACAACGGATATTCCATTTTATAATTATATTTTTGATAATTCAATAAGTGTTACTTATGACGGTGAATTAAGAGATAATTTAAGTATTAGAGAAATGATAGAGCACCCAGAGTTATTAACAATTATTAATGCAACTGTTCCTATTAAAATTTCTGATATTAATGGTTCTGAAGACTTTACTAACTTATCAAGTTTGACTTTAAATGTTTTAAGAGATAATACGGGTGGTGAAGAATTAGATTTATCTAAAATTTCACAAAATTTAAAATATTTAACAATTGACTATGTTAATGGTTCAACAAAAGATAGATTAAAATTAGTTGGTAATTCTAATACTTTAGAAAAAATAACAACAAAAGATAATTTTATTGATATTGACGCAGATTTACCTTTATTATATAACATATATTATTCTGCTGATACAGCTAACTATTCTGATAGATCACCTATGATAAATGCAATAAAAGCACCTAATATAAAAGGAATTTACAACATTAATGATTTAAGTAATGTTATTGGTGACTTAAATAATTTAACTAATTTATATATAACAAACAATCCTAATCTTGATACAAATATAAGTTCTTTTAGTAAGGTTAAAAGTGTCTTAAATTTATTAAGATTAAATTCTGTTAGTGATACATTTAAAGATTCAACAGAATTATTAGATATTCAGGCACCATTACATATAAGGTCTTATGCTGATACAGTTTTACCTTTTGAAAATATTTCTGTAAATGAATTTACTCAACTTAAAGACATATCAAGTGATTATAAAAATGATTCTAACTCAACATTTTGTAATTCTTCTTATTTACAAAATGGATCTCTTTCTAATTATGCAAAAGTTTGTAAAATACAAAATAGTTCTTTTATTGATAAATTAATGCAAAATCAAGACTTTTCTTATCTTAGTAAACATAGTGTTTGGATTGACATTAATAATAATGATATACAAGATAATGGTGAATGGATTTATGTATATAATCTAACAGCTTCAATGTTTTTAGATTATATGAAAAATAAAAATAATTTAATTAAAGGTTTTAAACTTTTTTCTGGCAATAAATATGATTTAATTTATGGTGATTTTTATAATACAAAAACAATATATGACATAAAAACACTATTTACAAATTTAAAAATCTTAGAAATTAATGGATTTAACTCTAGACAATTAAATGAAGGTTCTATTGATTTAACAAAAATGTTTCCTGAAACATTAGAAGATTTAAAAATATCTTTTGTTTCTATTATTCCAGACACATTTATTGATTTTAGGGGCTTTAACAATTTAAAAACTTTAAGTATAGAAGGTGATAGTCATAGTCATGATTTTTCATATTTATTAAAAAATAATAATATTGAAAATTTAACTATAGATTTAAACATAGCTGATTTTAATAAAGCTTTTCCAGACATAGGCTCTTTAAGTAGTTTAAAAGTTTTAGATATAACGACACATACAAATAATTTAAATAATTTAAAAACTCTTATAGATTTAAGAAAGTTATCTGTAAATGCTATTTTTTCTGATAAAGAACCATTTAAAGAACTTTATAATTTAACTAAATTAAATTATTTAAAAATACGTATAAGTGGAACATATGATCTAACTTTTAAAGGTTTGGAAAATAACAAAGATTTAGAATATCTTTACTATTCTTCTTCTTATGCTTATAGAACTGATTTATCAGCATTTGAAAATTTTGAAAAACTTGGTGAAAATAATTTTGTAGATTACCATAATACATTTACAGATCCAAGAGAAGGTATATATTTCTCTTATACAGGTGGTTCTTATACACCATTAAGTTCTGAAACACCATTATGTCAATCACTAGCATTACTAGATAGTAAAGTTAATAATTCAGCTACATATGATAAACTTTGTAAAACTGGGTTTAATTATACTTTAAGCTCAACTGATAATGCTTCAAGATTTACTTTAACTAAAAATAATAAAACTTATCAAACTTATTTACCAAATGCAACAACTGATACAATAGTATTAAATTCAGATATTGATTTAGAAGATTATTATGGTGTTGCTGGTTCTAGTGATTTATTAACTGATCTATCACCTTATATCTATATAGATAATTCAGACGGTGTTTTAGGTGTAGAAATAACAGGTATTGATTTTAGTTCAGATAAAACTGATATTAATATTCATTTAAAAAGATTAAATAATAATATTGAAACATTATTAATAAAATTTAAAGATACTTCTGTTGCTAATCAAGGTAATCTTGTTTTTAGTCAAATAAAAGTTTTAGAAGATTTACATTCAAATCTTGAAGAACAAGGTTATGTTTCTGAAGAAAATAGATATCCTGTTCAAAGTGGTGAAGAATTTAAAGTTCATTTTTATGAAAAAGTTGGTTATGTTAGTCCTATAAGTTTAATGCCATATATTTATAATGATAAATTTACAATAACTACTTCAGATAGTTGTCTTGTAGTTGAAACTGATAGTAATGGTAAATATTTATTAGATTCTTATAATAGTGTTGTATTTAAATCTAATTGTAATTCACCAGTTAAAGTTTCAGCTAAAATTTCAAATTTAGACGAAGCAGATAATATATCTGGAAATGATTACTTAACTGAATTCTGGATAGGTCCAAAAGATATGGGAACAACTATTGTTGGTGATAAAGATATTAAAATATCAGATTCAACACAAACTGAAACTAGAAATTATTATGTTTCTAGTGCTTCTGTTATGGCTTTAGATAATTCTTTATTTAATTTTGAATATGATTCAAGTTTAATTCAAATTAATTATTCAGTTGATAGTGTCGAAAAAAATAAATTCTCAATAGAATTTAAAGCTTTAACAACTGAACCAACAGTTGTTAAATTAAAATTAACAGATCCAAATAATTCAAGTATTTATTATGAAAAATGGTTTTATGTATATCCTTATTTAGAGTCTTCTGCTTTATTAAAAGAAGACGAAACTTCTTCTTTTGTTATGATTGCAACAACTGACGAAGATACTTTAACGACAGTTGAAGAATTAAAAAAAGAAAATATAAAAATGTATGACGTTGATTCTATTCAAGACGCTTTTAAAATATTAAAAAAAGAAAATCCTGAATTAAAAGGTCTGGATCAATTAAAAATTCTTAATTATCTAAAAAAAGAAGATAAAATAAAAGAAACAATTGAACCAATTTCAATAACAACAATTGAAGAGTCGAATGTTGCTGAAAATCCAGTTGAAGAAATTGAATTTGATTTTAAAGATATATACGGAACATTTAAAGAAAAATAAAAACCTAAAACCCCTTTTCTTTTGTAAAATAAATAGAAAAAGGGGTTTAAAATGACAAAAAAAATATATTTAAACTTATTAAATAATTTAGAAAACTTTAATAATATAGAAAATAAAACAGATAAAGATTATCATAATTTAAATTCTATATTATTAAATTATTTTAATATATCATTTACAAATAAAGAAATTGACGATTTAGTAAAATCAATTCTATCTAATCAAGATATAACTATTCAAAATTTAGATATATCAAAAACTATTAATCTTCTAAATGATAGTAAATCTATCTATAATCTTTTCATAACTTCTGATAAAGAAATCAAAGAAACTTTTAAAAATATTCCAGAATTAAATGAAATGATTTCAGATATAAAAGAATGGCAACAAAATGAATTCTTTCTTTTTATTTCTACTTACTTCAAAAACTCTTTTAGATCTGATTTTCAAAAAGGTTTATATTCAGATTTTTTAACAATAGCAAACAATAAAATTATATTAAAATCTAATTCAAACGAAAATATAAAAAACTTTTACAAAACTGTTATTAATAGAATTAATGAACAATCTATCTCTTTAAAAAATATTAAAGCAACTAAATTCGTTATTAAACATAAGAATAATGCGTTCTACGGCAAAGAAATACTTTTTTCGGATAATGTATTATATATAGATAAAAAACCTTTCTACAATGCTTATTTATTAAATAATAAAATTAAGTTTGGTAAATCTTTTATTAACATAGAGAATGCTGAAAAAGAAAATGGTTCTTTTACTGTTTTTGAAAATACATTAAATTTAGGTAAAAAGGTTTCAAGTGCAAAAAAAGGTCAATCTGATTTATTGTTATTTAATGATAGTTTAAATAAAATACTTAGTGCAGATACAACTATTTCCAATAAGGCAGAAATTGAAACAGATAGTCAAATAAGACATTATGTAAATGGATTATCTTTTCTTTATACAAAAATAGAAGGTAAAACAATTCAACAACACCTAAAAGAAAACAAATTCTCAACAGAAAGTTTTAAAAATCTAATAGGAAAAGATCTTTCTTTGATTGAAAAAATACAATCAAGTTCTCACTTTCATAAGCTTATATTAATTTTGTATGAAGGGATAAAACATAATCAAGAATTTAAAGAAATAAAAAATATAAAAATAAATGAAAAATCAATAAATAATATCGAAGAAATTTTTGATATAAAAAAAATTGAGAACGTAGAAATCAATAATAAAGAAATTAAAGAGATAGATTTAAATGAATTAACTTTAAATGAATTAAAAATAAAAACAGAAGATCAATATGAATATACTTATAGATTTAAAAAATTTAAATCATTAATAGATAATACTTTATTTTTAATGAGCTCAATGAGTTTTTCTAAAACAATAGGTGAAAATTTAAAAAGTAATATGTCTATTGAAAGTTTTAAACAATTTTATAAAAGTATAAATATTGAAACGATAGATAAAGGTCTTATTCAAGAATTAGAAATAAAATCAATATTAAATGTTTTAGAATTTATTGAAGATATTATTAATAATAAAAAATCAGATTCTGATATTAAAGATTTTATAAAAAATATTGATCGCTTTGAAGATTTTTCTAAAGTATTTTTAGTTGTTGTTGAAGACATAATTTCTAGAAAATTATTTAATTTAAATGAAAAAGAAATATCTAAAATTAAAAATACATTTAAATCTATAAATAAATTAAATAGTGATATAGATTATTCCTTTTATAAACTTGAAGATTTTTCTAAAAAAAGCTTTGAAGAATTAATTGAAATCATATTAAATAATAATTTAGCAAAAGAAGATCTTTTAAATTTAAATATTGAAGAAGAAGATTTGGATTTTTTAGAAGACTATCTTTCAAAATTAGATAAAGTAAAAAATAAAAAAAGAGTCATTAATGCTATCATTGATATATTTAAAGATTATGATAAAAAACTTTTAATAGAAATTATTCAAAAAAATGAATTAAATAAAGACAAAAAAATCGTAGAAAAAGAGCAAATTTTAAAGTTTTTGAAACAGGATATATATTATGTATATAGGGAAGACTTTTTTTTCAAAAATATAGAGCAAATTATAGAAGGTATAGATAATAAATCATTAGATATTTCTGGGTTTGAATTTTATTCAGAAGAGTATTTTAGAAATATGTATAAAACATTTTTAGAATTAAAAAATATAAAAGAAAATAGATTAAAAAATATAAGAAATAAAATTGTGTATGAAGAGATAAATAAATTTCAAGCAATTAAAGATTATTTAAAAACAAAATATTCAAAACTTTCTGAATTAATTTCTGATAATTATATTAATCAACTTATAGAAGAAACTTTTAATGGAAGTGTAGATAAAGCTTTTTCTGAAATAATTTTAAAAACTTCTTTTAAGTTAAATGAATATTCTTTAAAAGGCTCTTTAGATATCTCTTATAAAATTGAAGACGCTATAAAAGATAATAAACAAATTGTATTTTTTGTTGATAATGACGCTGACGGTTCTTCTGCTTATGCAGCAATTGAAAACTTTAAAAGATTTTCTAATTATGATAATATAAAAATATTCTATACAAAAGATACAAAAGAAGTTAGGGGTTTAAACTATGAACAAGTTAAAAATTTAAAAGAACAATTATCAGATAATATTTTAATGATAACAGCTGATAATGCTACTTCTAATATTTCTGAATTTGAAAAAATCAAATCTCTTTTTAATGATTTTGAATTAATAATAACTGACCACCACCCTTTTGAAAATGAAGAAATGTATAATTATTATTTAGATAATAAAGAGTGGTTAGGTTTATTAAATGCAAGATATGATCTAACAGAAGATAAATTAATTGAGAATAAATTTAATGTTTCTGGTTGTGAAACAATAGCTACAGTTTTAGATCATTTAATTGAAGATAGTAATTACAAAGATATTTCAGATAAGATTAAATCTATTTCTAATTATTTAGATCTTGTTTCAATAGAAGATTCTGATATTACAGACGCTAATGTTTTACAGCAAATGAGTTCTCAAATTAATTCAGCTATAACTATTGAAAATTATTCAAAATCAAGTTTAAGTCTTTCACCAGAATTAAATAAAAGAATAGATTATTTGAATAAAAAAAGTTCTATGTTATTAGATAGTTTTAAAAATAATGATTTAGATAACATAAAAGATAGATTATTTAATTTAGATAATAATATTAATGTAAAATTAAATAATTTCAATAAGATTGTTTATCTTAGATATATTTATATATATTTATATGCAAAAGATTCTCAAAGAACAAAAGAAGAAAATATTTTTTATGAAGAATTAAAGAAAACAATGTTTGAATTAAAAGCTTTAGATAAAGATATGATAGATTATGTTAGAAAAGAATATAAAGATACAGAAGAAACTTTTAAAGAAGATATTTATAAAAATTTAAGTTTTGAATATGGTGATTTTCAAATTTTTAAAAATGACGGTATGGGTAATAAGTTTTATAGAAAAGTTTTTCCGGTATCTAATAAAGGTTTTTTAATAAATGGTTCTTTTGACGGTAATAAGTTTTCAGGTTCTTTTCGTGGTTCTTTTTCTTATGAAGAGATTTTTGGTGAATTAATGAATGAATACAATTTTAAAATAAAAGGTCAACCTAATGCTGCTGGTTTTAAAATTGAAGTTCCAGAAGGTGTTGATAAATATTCTTATATATCAGAAATATTAAATAAAGCTTCAGATAAAATTAAAGATTTAAAGGCTCTACAAAAAAAAGAAAAAGTATTAGTTTCAATTGAAGATCTTTATGAAGTAAATAAATTAGAAAATGAATTAAAAAGTGCTACTAATATGAAAAATCTTAAAAGAGAATATCTTGTTTCTTATGAAGATTTAAATAATTATGCAGCAACTAAAGACGTTAAAAATTTATCTTTAAAAGATATAAAAGATTTAAATACAGAAGGTTATTTAAGAATGCAGTTTGCTTTTGATAATTCTTTAAATTTAATTTTAAAAGAAAATGATATAAAAGATTTAAAACCAGGTTCTTTTTTAAAGGTAAAACAAATGAGTGAAGGTGTTTTTATTTCAGAAGGAATTGAAACAAAATTAGATTTAAATACTTTAAAAACTGAAAATAAAAGAGAAAGTATGTCTTCTTATCAATTAGAAAACTTTAAAAATAAATATTCTAAAGATAATAATTATACTATAGAAATTTCACCAAAAGATTTTATAAAAAGAAATAATCTAAATGGTTTACCTGATATTGAAATAAAAGAATATTTTGAAGATATAAAAAACTTATTAGAAAGCACAAATTCAGAAATGAAGGTTGTTTTAGATATTGAAGGTATAGGTTTTGGTAGAAATACAAAAATGTTTAATTATGGATCTTTTAATTTTGAACTGTGTAAAGAGTGTGAGTATGGTTTAAGAATAACAAATACTTCTTTATTAATAGATATAAATGAAGTTCTAACAGCTAGTATTCAAAATTTAACTGGAATTAAAAATGAAGATCTAAAAGAGAATGGTTTAACACCAGAAAAAATAGATAAAATCTTAACTGAATTATATAAAGATAAAAAAATTATTTTTCAAGCTCATAATATTGCATACGACTATAATGGGATTGTTGCTAATTTACCAAACTTTGCAGAGATTATGAAAAATAACTTAAAATTAGATAGTGCTATATATTCTAGACATTTAAAACTTGCAACAGATTCTAATAATTCTTATCAAAGATTATCTTTAAATAATGGTGATAAAAATATAGAATTAGGTAATTTTTATAATTATTCAAATGTTTCTATAAATTCTTTTTTAAGAAATTCTGAAATAGGTTCTATATTTAATAATAAATCTGGAACAACTACATTAAAATGGATATTAAAAAATGGTTCAAAGGTTTTAGAAATAAAAACAGAAAAAGAAACATATTTTATTAATGAATATGAGTTATCTTCAATGATAAATAAAAAAGAAATAAAACTTGGGACAAAATATAGTGTTCAAGAAATTTTAAAACAAAACTATGTAAAGATATTAAGAAATGATATTTTAACAGAAATAACTGATCAAGAAAAAACATATCAAGAAAATATGAAGTCATTTTTAATAAAAGAAATACCTGATATGAGATCCTATATAAATTCAATAAATGATTTTGAAGATTTAGATATGTCAAATGAAATATTATTACAAGAATATATAGATAAATTTTTAGAAAGAAATTTTGAAAACTTAAGAGATAGATTATTATCTTCAACAGAATTATTAAAAAAAATAAATTCTGAAAGAAAAAACATGAATGATAATGAATTAGAAAAGATTGAAAAATTTAAAGAGAGTTTTGAAAACAAGAAGAAAGAATTAAGGGAAAATAAAAAAATTCTTATTAATAAAATTAAAGAAATAAATATTATTTCAAATGGTATAACAATTGAGTCAGATATTTTATTTTCAGATTCACATGAAATAAAAGCTATTTTAAATAAATATGATTCAAATTTAAGTATTGAAGATAATTTAAAGAATATTATAAATACTGTTAATTTTAATTCAAGCAAAATAGAAGTGGTTCTAAAAAAAATAAAAGAAATAGATTTAAAATATAAAAATGGTAAATTAAATAACTTTGATATAAATCCTGAATTATTAAAAGTTGGTATAGATTTTCATAAAAATTTTAGAGAACTTCACAATAATATTGAAGAGAATTTTTCGGACGTATCGTATGAGTCAATAATCATGTTATTAGCCAAAAAGAAATATGAATTGTATAAAAAAGAAGGTTTTATTGATTATATTGGTGAAGCAATATTAAATACTGAAAAAAATATGTCCATATTAGACTCTACAAGCGATTTTAAACATGATAATGGGTTCACAGCTAGACAACTAATAGAACGTGGCAAGAAAGAGAGATATAAGTCTTCTATGACATTAAATTCAAAAGAATTAAAAGAAAAAGAAGTTAATATTAAAACTGGTGTAGAATATGATTTATTATCAGATTCATTTAATTCGTTAATTGATTTAATAGAATATAGAATATCAATTGATAAAATAGAAAACAGTATAAAACCAATGATTAAAAGTGTTTTAGTTTTTCTAGAAAAGAAAAATAATCTTGGTGAAATTAATTTTGAAGTAAGATTGAAATCAAATATGATATCAAAACAAACAATGGACGATTCCATAAATTCATTTAGACGTTTAAATTTTATAGAACTAGAAAATATTTTAAATGATTATAAAGAAACATTAAATGATAAAAGATCAATAGATAGTTTAAATAAAATTATTTCAAATATAAAAGATATAAGATTTTATATCAAAAATAAATCAAAAATAAATGAAATTAAAACACGTTTTGATAAAGAAATTAATTTAAATAAAGATTTTTTTATATCAAGAAAAAATAATCAATATTTAAAAAAACATTTAGATTTTATAAAAAATATGGATAAATTAAATTTATCAACATATGAAGAATTTAAAGAGTATTTTAATAAGAATATAAAAAGATATTATTTAAATATTTCAGAAGAAGGTCAAAAAGATTTTTATTTAAAAGTTATTAAAAGTTTTATAGATAAAACAGCTATCATTAATAATTCTTTATATTCAGCTTTTTTTAAAAAACTTTATAATGAAGAATTAATTTTCACATTTAATAAATCTGAAAATATTATAGAAAAATATAATTCAGGTCTAACTGATAAAATGTGTGAAATATCACAATATGACAATAGCTTTTTATATAATCAAGATATTCAAGAAATATTAAAAGTATTAAATTCAGAAGTTATTTTAAAAAGTGAATTAAATAAAATGGTTTTTAAAAGTGAACTAAATAATAAAGAAGACAAGAAAAAAACATTTTAAAATATAGACTGTCAATTAGACTTTCAACAATTAATGGCTAACACGGTTTATTCTTTTGGGTTTCGTTTTTCTTTATTTTTTCTTTTAAAATATTCTTACTTCTTAATTATTTACTATGTCTTATATATTCGGGTTTTTTTGAGTTTTCAATACCCTTTAAAGCCCTATTTATTGGGGTTTTTGGGTGTTTTTTTTATTATTAAAAACATTTTAAAATATAGACTGTCAATTAGACTTTCAACAATTAATGGCTAACACGGTTTATTCTTTTGGGTTTCGTTTTTCTTTATTTTTTCTTTTAAAATATTCTTACTTCTTAATTATTTACTATGTCTTATATATTCGGGTTTTTTTGAGTTTTCAATACCCTTTAAAACCCTATTTATTGGGGTTTTTGGGTGTTTTTTCTTAACAAAACTTGACAAAATCTTAAAAAAGTTATATAATACTTACATATAAAAAATACGGGGGATTAAGATATCATGAATGAAAATGAAATAGACAGCTTAAGAACTTATTTCACTTATATTGAATTCAATATATCAAAACCTAAAAAAACAATTAATGAAATTTTAGAAGAAACAACTATAAAACCATGGACATATAAAATCTTAACAAATATGTTTGGTGAAATTACTTCAATAATTCTTCTTTTTAGAATAGAAGATTTTAAAGAAAGTGTTAAAGCCAAAGTATTAAAAGGTCAAACACTATCAAATCTATTAAAATATTTTGTAAATATATCTAACGGTGAATTAGAAAATTCAAATTATGAAGAAATTTCACAAAGAAATAAAAATGCTATATACGATCATTTCTTAATTAAAGAAAGTTTTATATATGAAGCTAATAATATTTTTATTCAAGATATTTTTGATATATTAAAAGAAAATCAAATAAAAAACAATTCAATAACTATAAATATAGAAGAAAATAATGCAAATGTATTTACTGAAACAAGAAAAATATTAAATCAGATAAAAAGAAGAGAAAAAAGAGAAATATCTTACTCTGAAATAGAAAATATCATTTATGCTATTTTAAGAAAAACTAAACAACATAAAAATTCGTCAGAAATAAAAAATATGGTAAATTCTTTATATTCTTTTTATAAGAATGATTGGTTTAAGACAGAAAAAGAAAGACAACATTATTGGTATATGAAAAGAAAAGACAATAAAATCACAACTAAAGAAGATATAAATAAAAGAATATCAAAAACAGTTAAAACAAAAAGAAGAAAAGCTATTTTAAACATAATAATAACTCTTAAAAAGTTAAATATGAAAGATATCTCAATAAAATCTATATATAGATTAAGAAAATTATTTAAGGTTTCTTATAATACTTTAAAAAAATACCTAAAAGAATTAAATTTAGTAAAAAAAGTATCAAATAAATTCATTATCTTAATTAAATTTATTTTAGTTTTAAAGGAAATACCTAAAAGAATAGATACTAATTATAATAATTTAAAGAATATTAAATATTCTTTTTTATTGTCTTTTAATGAATGAGATTTTGTATAATAGTATAAAAAAAGGGGTTAAAAATATGAAGAAAAAATGGATTAAATACACTGTATTAGCTTCAATAATTATATCTTTAATAGGTGGAATGGTTTATAAGGTAATGAACCCAAATAATTATCAAAATCCATACCATAGAACTGGTGTAAAAAAATAAAAGTATGATAGATTTATCCAAAGAAGGTTTTGTTGGTGCTAGATTAAGTTCTGGTAATTTACGTGGTTATTTTTTTTATTTAACTTATTCTAATAGAGCCAGTATATATAATTCAAAACAAGCTATTGAGAATAATTTCAATTATGAAGATAATGCATTAAAATCTTTTTATAAATATACCTCTTATAGAAATAATCAATCTATAAAAAAAGATATTAATGCTATTGAATTAGTTTTAAGTTATTCAAGAAATGCAAATTTAATTTTATCATTATATAAAGGTGTATATAATTGGGAAAGAGAACAGACAAAATTTGTTAATAATCTTTTAGAAGAAAAATTAAAGGATTCTGTTGGCTTTATAGTGTTCAGACACGAAATAGATAAAACTGGATATAGATTACATTTTCATGTGTTAAACATGCCTTATAATGATTCTAATGAAGTTATTTTTGGAAAAAAAATAAATAAAGCTTTAAGATATTTAGATAGAAATATTTTAGAAGAAATTAAAATAGAATTTAGAAATTTTATAAAGAAAGAATTAACACATATAGATCCTGAACATTTTATTATTATTTCTGAAAAAGTAAAAAACTTTAAATTTTCTAAAATAACTTCAATAAATGATATATTAGAAAATAAAATAAATTATTCTATAAATGAAGATTTATTATTATTAGATAAAATAAAAATAGAAGAATTAATAAAATTAATTAAAAATAAAGAAATAGATAATAATATAGAAGAGATTCTTTATTATTCTAAATATTCAAAAGAATTGTTAAATTCAATAACAAGTAGTTATCATATTGACTTTTTTATATCTTTTTTATCAAAAGAAGATAATATATTAACTATGTTGATATTTGATTTATTAATATATTATTTTCAAGAAAATAAAATAAACAATGAAGAAATTCTTTATTACATTTCTATTTTTAGAAATAATGTAAAAGGTGAGTTAAAATATTTAATAGAAGATCAATTATCTTTTTATTTCAATGGAAATTCTCAATATAAAAAAGAGCTTCTTAGTTTAGAAAATAATTATAATAAAATTAAATCAAATAAACAATTAATTCAAGAAATCTTATATAATAATTCAAAAGAATTAAAAAATCAATCAAAAATTAAAAAGGAAGGTGAAAATCATGTCTAAAAATATAGAAAATATTATAAATGAAACACAAAGTCATAAAAATAACATTATGCAAATTGCAGCATTTGAGTTAATTTCAACTAATTCAGTATTTGGAATTAATGTGAGTAAGGTAAAATCTTTTGTCGGAATTAAGGATTGTGTTATTTCAAGAACTGGTAAAAATGGTGTATATGAAGGTTTTGTAAGTGTTCAAAATGACACATATCCATTAATTAATATGGAAAAATGGTTGGGTTTTGATAGTGTTCCATTAGAAAAATATAATGTAGTTATATTGACTGAATTTAATCAAACAAAATTAGCTTTTCTTGCTAAAAAAATTAAAAGAATTTACAATAAAAGTTCAGAAGAACTTGAAAGATCAGATTTTTTAGAAGGGAAAATAACTTATATTGTAAGATTAGAAAAAGAAGAAAATAATAATATTAATAATTTAGATAGATTAAAGAAAAATTTAGAAAAACAAGAAAAAAAAGATTCTTCTGAATTTAGAATTAAACGAGTAAATCTATTAAAGGATAATATAAAAGATTTAGAAGATAAAATTAAAAAAGAAAAAACTTCTGATAAGTTTGATTTATGTTTAGTTATTGACGTCGAGTCTTTGCTTTTTGATATTTCAGAAAAAGAAAGATCTAAATTCAGTGCTGAACATATAAAAATAGGTGATAATATTAATTTCAAAAAAAGAGTTTTAGTTGCCGAAGATAGTAAAACAAGTCAAAAAATTATAAGCAATGTCTTAAAAAGAATTGGTGTTGATTTTAATATTTTTTCAAATGGAAAAGAAATAATAGATTATTGTGAAAAATCAGATATTAATAATGTAGGATTAATAATAACTGATTTAGAAATGCCAGAAAAAGACGGATATCAAGTTGTTCAATATTTTAAAAGTAAAAATCCTGAAATATTTATTGTGGTTAACTCTTCAATGAGTAATGAAGGTGTAAGACAAAAAGTTGTTGAACTTGGTGCTAATGACTTTATAGAAAAAACAAATCCAGATAAAATTTTAGAGTTAGTAGAAAAAACTTGTATTTAATAAATACCTAATGTTATATTTTGCCTCAATAAGTATAATATGTATATACTAAAATAAGGTGAAATAACATGAAAAAAACAATATATTACATACCATTATTATTTTCTTGTTTATTAAGTGCTTCAACATTTACTGATTTTCTAGACTCTGCAGACGCAGAAGTCTATATTAATAATGAGAATGATATTAATGAAACAAGAACAGATTTTAATGATACAACGCTTTCAGATAATGAAGATTACATAAGATCAATATCTTTAACAACTTCGTCTTCAATGACTGATTCTGATTTATCAGGAATTGAAAATATGAGCAGATTAACAGATCTTACAATTAATAACAATGCTTTAACAAATCCAGATCTATCTTCAACAAATATTGTTAATTTAAATTTAAATTCAAATACATTAACAGGCTTTACTTTACCTTCTTCTATTGAAAAGTTGTATGTTGAACATAATAATTTAGAAACTCTTTCAGTTGCCGGATTATCAAATTTAAAAGAAATTTATTCTTATGATAATAATATTCATTCTTTTTCATTTTTACAGGATATTCCAGATATTGATAAGATAGAAATTGGTGATCCTTATCAGTTTAATTTTAATGATAATTTAGGTTATAATTATCTAGAATATCTAAATAATCCTTCTCATGTTAAATTCTATCCTCTAGGTTTCAATCCTTATTCCTATGACTCTGACGGTGTAATAACTGATTTAAGAGCTAATATTGACTCACCATTTTGTCATTTAATGTCTCAAAATATAGAGTCTGGAACATTTAGTTTATATGGAATTTATTCTAGTCAAAGTTATTATCCTTTTGACGCTGTTTGTAAGGCAAATAGGGTTTTATCTGAATTAACAAAATATGGTGATAATAAAAATAGAATTAATTATTGGGTTGATTTAAATGACGACGGAATTAAAACTTCTGACGAAACAGAAGCTAGTGGACACCATGATTATTATTGGTGGGAAACTAATAAATCAAAAATAAAAGAATTACATATACATTATTGGTCTGATAGAAATTATTCTATTAGAAATATGAATTATACAAAATATCAAAAATATGAGTCTAGTTATTCAGGTCTTGAAGAATTAACTAATCTTGAAGAGTTAACTATAACAGCAAGAAATCTTACTTCTGATTTTAGATATAGTGATAGTATGCCAATGCCTGACTTATCACCATTAACAAAATTAAAAAAACTTACATTTATTGGAACTAAGAAAGTTGATTGGATAGCACCTATTGCAGATCAATTAGAATTTTTATTTTTAAATTTTGGTAGAAATAAAACTGAATATCTTGATACAGATTCTATTAATGCTATAAAACAAGCTACAAATCTAAAAGCTTTTGGTATTAATTCTGGTTCACCTCTTGTTTTTGATAGTTTAGGTAAATGGTCTGATTTTGCACCAAACATAACAGTTGCTTATCTTCCAAGTATGAATAATTTTACTAATTTAGATTTTTTAAATGGTTTAAATCTTGAAGTTTTATCTATCCCAGCATTAAAAGGTTATAAAATAAATGATTTAAATATATCTGAATTATTAAATCAAACTAATTTAAAATTTTTAAGACTTGACGGTGTTTCAAATATTTCAGATATGACACCTTTAAAAAATTTAGATAAATTAGGTCAATCTGTAGATTTATCAAGTTATTCAAATTTAAAATTCTTTGAAACAGATACTAATTCCGGAAGATATTATTACAAACATTATGCATTAGGATCTGATTTAACATTATCTGATATATCAACTACAAAAGTTTTTACAAATACAAATGGTAATATAGCTTTTGAAGATAAAGAATTAAGAGATTCATATAAACCATTATACGGAACACCTTTTTGCTCTAATTTAAATAATGATACAGCTCTTTGTAGATCTGGAAATGATTTTTTAGATCTATTATTTTTTATTAAAGAAGATTATTATTCTTCTTCCGATTCAAGACAATGGATAAATATTTGGTTCGATTTAAATGATAATGATATTATTGATTCAAGCGAATATTTACATAATTATGATAGAACTTTTTTAGAAGATAATAAAGATAAAATAAAATCAATCGAAATGGGAAGGGATTTTACAGATTATATCTATGATAATGATTCTTTTTCAAAATTTTATGACGCACTAATTGGACTTAATGAATTAACGAATTTAAAAAAATTAGTATTAATCACAGATAAAGAATTAAAACCAGAGCATGTTTCTAATTTAGTTAATTTAGAGACTTTAGATTATTATAATACTTCAGGTATAAGTGATATATCTTTTCTTTCAGGATTAACAAATTTAAAACATTTAATTCTATCTAATCCATATAATGCAAATCGCAGTAATCAAAGTGAAAATTATTTCAATTTTTATAGATTAAGATATAGTGATAAATATAGTTTAGTAGGTTCTAAAAATCTTCTTACTGATTTTTCACCATTAAATAATCTAACTAGATTAGAATTATTAGCAATGGGTGGTTTTAGAAATTTAGGAACAGATATATCTGATATTGATTTTAAAAATTTTCCAAATTTGAAAGAGTTAACTATAAATTCTGGAACAGCTTATTATAAACCAGAAGCTATTAATATACAAACAGTTATAGATCAATTATCTGGAAATGATAATTTAATAACATTAGTTATTAATAATACATATTTCACTGGTGAAGCTGATTTTTCTAATATTTCTAATAACTTAGAATTATTAAATCTTGAAGGAAACTCAATAACTAAAATCAATGGATTAAATAATAAACCTATAAAAAAATTAGATCTATACAATATCAATACATTAAATTCTTTAATTGAATTAACAGATTTATCTAATTGGGGAACTTTTGATACTTCAAAATTATACAATACTTATTTCTATATGATAGATTCTGATAATGTTTTATTAAATAATAGTTCAAGTCAATATACTAATAAAGCTTATTATGACGGTCCATTCTGTTTACAAGTCTCTAATAAATCTTATTATTGTTCAACAGAAAATAGATTTTTGAATTTTATAGCTTCTAATAATATTCGTGTTTGGGTTGATTCAGATAATGATAATGTAAAAGATAGTGGTGAAATAAAGATAAACTTTACATTAGATTATTTAAAAGACAATATAACATTAATTAAACAGGTAGGTCCAGATTATTCTGATAATAATGGAAATGTTGGTTTTAATATAGAAAATATAAATGACTTAAAAGGAATATCTGATTTAAGTAGTTTAAAATATTTAAATATGAACCTTTTAAATGTTGGTTCAATAAGAAATGTTAATTTAGACTTATCTATATTTCCAGAGTCAATTGAAGAAATTAGAATATCAACTTTTTTAAATAACATTTCTATATTAAATGGAAGTTCTTTATCTAATCTTAGTATGATACAAATTTTTAAACCAAATGTATTAACTGATTCTAGTTTTGTAGACTTTTCTAATTTTACAAATAATTCTTTATTAAAATTATCTACTATTGGGAAAATAGAAGATTCTGTTGATTGTGGAACAAATATGAGTTTAACTGATTTAAATATTCAAAATTTAAATTTAGATAATTGTAGTTCTTTAATTTATTTAAATACAAAATATCTTTCGCAAGTATTAGGTGATAAATCAAAAATTACCGTATTAAAAACAGTAATAACAAATTCAGCTGACGAAACAGCATTAGGTTATTTTACAGGTATTGAAAGTTTAACAGCTTATTTTATAACTGATTTTGGAAATCTTTCTGATAGTATAAGTAAATTAGTAAATTTAAAATCTTTAAATTTAGGTGCTAATGTTTTAACTTCTACTTTTGATTTATCAGGATTTGATCCATTATCAAATATTACAGACACTATAAATATAATTAATTATAATGGATCAATTACTGGTGGATTATGCCTAACAAATACTATACTAAATGCAGTTGAAGATAGTTCAAAAGCAAGTTATGAGTCTGAATTTTGTATGTCTTCTTATATAGATCAAAATGCATTATTATGTTCTTTATCTAATGAAGATATAGTTAAAAATAATCCAGGTATAACTAAATTAGTTGAAATTAATGCAAATTTATTAAATAAAAATCCTAATATACCACAAGACGATATTGTTTATTTATGGGCTGACGTAAATAATGACGGTATAAAAGATAATAATGAAATTATATATCCAAAAAGTAATAATGATATTTACGAAATAGCAAATAATAAAGAATATATAAAAGAAATTATAATGCCTGAAGATTTAAGTTTAGACGCTTCAATTTTTTCTTTAATAAATGAAGCTGATTTAGCTAATTTTGCAGATTATGAAAATTTGAATAAATTAAATGTAGTTTTAGATAAAAGTTTATCTACTATAGATTTTTCAAAATATGAAGAAAATAATATAGGTGAATTATCAATAATATATACTGGAAATATAACAAATAAAGTTGATTTTAGCTATTTTAATAAAACAAAAATAATTAATTTTGGATATGGTCAAAGAGCTGATAATTATAAAGCACAAGTTTTACAACAACCATTAGTTTATAATTTACCAATGCTTGAAGAATTTACATTTTTAAATGGTAATTCAAATTATGCTTTAAATCCAGATCTTTCAACAAATAATAATTTAAGAATAATTAATTTAACTTTTGGATCAAATGAAACTAATGTTTTAAAAATATTAAAAGGTCTTGAAAAATTAGAAAAAATTGATTTAACTTTTAATGGTTATAATACAGTTATAGATTTAGGTGATTTAAATACAAATCAACATATATATTATTTAAATATAACAGAAAAAAATGCTCTATGTCATATACCTAATAATCTATCTGATTATGCTAGTTGTGATAATTCAGTATATACAGAACCATTTATTTTAACTGGAAATATGTTTAAACAGGATACATTAGAAACTTTTAAATCAGTAGGTATAATAGATTTTTCTGGATTATATGGTCAAACAGGTTTAGGTGATAATTTACACTTAAACTATCATAATTTATATAGTGTAAAACAAGAAGGTATAAATGAAGGTATTGATTCTAATGTTTTAAATTATATAAGACCTCTACCTGATAGTTCGCCATTTTGTCAATCTGACGCATTATTAGAACTAAAATCTAATAATTTATCTTATTATGAAGCTGTTTGTTCAGCTTCATATAGTTATCTTATAACTTCAACAGATTCAGCTATATCTCAAAAAGATACTAATGAATTTGAAACTTCTTTAGCTAATGGCTCTTCAGGAACTTATTGTATAGATTCAGGTGTGGATTTAGAAGATTATTATAATGTAGCTGGTTCTAGTGATTTATTAACTGATTTATCACCTTATATTAATATAGATACAACAGACGGTCAAGCAAATATAAGTATTGATTCTTTTTCATTTAGTTCAGATAAAACTGATTTATGTATAGGAATAACTAAAACGTCTAACTCTGGTGAAAATTTATTAATTAATTTTAAAAATTTAAAAACAGTTAATCCTAAATTTCTACATTTTTCAGATACAGCAATTATAGAAAATTTATATACAGATTTAGAAGGTTCTCATAATTCAGAGTCAACTTCTGTTAAAATTCCTGTTGATCAAACAGTTGAAGTTTCTTTGTATTCTGATTCAAATAATTTAAATCCTATTGATATTTATGCTTACACAAAAGCAGATAAAATATCTTATAATGTAATATCTGGTGATAATACATGTATAGAGCCATTAATTGGCTCTGACGGTAAAATACAAGTATTTGGTAAGAATGCCATTAAGTTTAAATTAAAATGCTCTACAGTAGCTCAAATTGAGTTAAAATTAAGCAATATAGATTCAAATGACGATATATCTGGTAATAAATATATTTCGTCTTTTTTTATTTCTGATTTAGCAGCACCTGTATCATTAATTGGTCCTAATAAATTATCTGTATCAAATGGTTCTGTAATTGGAAATTATGAGATAAGTGATAGTAGTTATTCTTTAACTGATTCAGATATAACTTTTGTTTATTATGATACTGGACTAACAACTAATGCTTCAGTTGATAGTGTAGATAAGTATAAATTTTCTGTTTCTTTTAATTTAAATGTTGGTGAACCTAGATATATAGTATTAAAAGTTCCAAATAAAGATATTCCAGGTATCTATATAACAAAAGTTATAGAAATAGATCCAGAAATATCTACAGGTGATACGGTTTATGTGAATGAATATTCAGGAAGTAGCTTTTTAATGGTGGCAACAACAAATGAAGAAGATTCTGATCTTGTTAAAGAATTAAGAGAAAACAATGTAAAAGTTTATGATATGGATAGTATTCATAAAACAATTGATTCTTTAAGAGAACAATATAAAGATTCTATAAACTTTAAAAAATCTTCTTCAAGAATAGATATCTTTAAAAAAATAAAAGAAGAAAATCTTGTTGAAGAATTAAAAGAAAAAGAAATTTCTGATAACATTGTTATATCTAATGATATGAACAATATTCGTGATAATGACAATCACTAATTTAGTATAATACCTATAAAAAGGTGTTTTGCTAAATGAATTATGAAATTTTTGAATTAAATAATATTTTAACTTTTACTTGTTTTTTATTCTGTGGTTATTTTTTCTTTCAAAAAATATTTAATAAAAACAATAGAGAAAAACTATTAAAAGATATGAATAAATTTAAATATGTAGCATTAATAGATATAAAAGATTTTAAATATATTAATATGCATGTTGGGTATGACAATGGTGATATTGTTTTAAAAAATTTTTATTATGATTTAATGAATATTTTTAGACAGTATAATACAGGATTTAAAATATTTAAAATTAATGGTGATCAATTTTATATATTATCAGATATAAATATCAAAAATATAATTAAAAAAAATGAATTAACATTAAAATCAAAAAAAATAAAATTTTTAGATAAATATATTTACATAGATTTTCTATTAATTCAATTAGATTTAAATAAAGAACATATAACAAGACCAAAAAATATTTTAATAAAACTTGAAAATATCTTAAATAATAAAAAAGAAAATAAAATTGAATTTAATACAATAAAAGAAGATTTAATTAATTATTTTTCTTATAAAAACATAATAACAGAAGCAATATTAGAAAAAAATTCAAAAAAAATAAAATTATTCAAACAAGATATATATGATTTCAAGAAAGAAAAAATAACAAAAACAGAACTATTGGTTAGAATAAAAGATAATGAAAAGATAATATCACCATATTATTTTTTAAGCATTTCAAAAGAAATAGATCTTTATAAATTTATTTCAAGAATTGTTATAAATAAAGCTTTTAAGTTTGCTAAAACAACAGATTTAACGGTCTCAATCAATATATCAAAAGAAGATATATTAAATAAAGAAACCTTTTCATTATTATTAGAAAATATTAATAATTATACAAAAGATAATATAGTTTTAGAAATAACTGAACAATCAGGTTTTGAAGAAGAAAAGTTAAAAGATTTAAATATTTTAATAAATGCTGCTCATAATAAAAATATCAAAATATCAATTGACGATTTTGGTTCTGGCTATTCAAATTTTAATTATTTAGCTTCTTTAAATTTAGATATTATTAAAATAGACGGTTCTATAATAAGAAATTTAGATAAAAAAACAAATGTATTTATATGTAAAACAATTATAGAGTTTGCTAAATTAATTAATGCTAAAACAGTTGCAGAATTTGTAGAAAACAAAGAAATTTTTGATAAGGTAAAAGAATTAGGTTTTGATTATGCACAAGGTTATTATATAGCAAAACCTATAGAAGTAGAAGTTTGACAAAATACTCTTTTTTTGTTATAATAAAACAAAAATGGGGTTGAAAAAATGTTAGATCTTATAGAAAAATTTTCAGACAAAGTTATTAAGTGGATATTAATATTATCTTTTATATTTATACCTATAATTTATATTTCCCAACATTCTTACAATAATATATCTAATTTTTTCTATCCTAAAAATATAGATCCTATAGAATTTTATAAAGAACATTCTAGTAAAAATCTTTTAGAAGTTATTTATGATCAAAATAAATTTCAAATATTAAATCCTAAAAAAAATTATATAAAATATTTAAAACATGAACAGAATTTTTTATTTTGTTTTTCTGAAAAAAGAATTAAAAATAAAGATAGATATATGAGTTGTTTAGATAGTGTAAAATTTTTGAATTTAGATTTTAAAAAAGCAACAAGTATTATTAAATATGACGCTATAAATGATTTAAATTTTAAATAAGAGAAAGATATTAAGAAGAGAATAAAGAGCCTTTAAAGCCCTTTATTTAAGTTATAAACCTATCTTAGAAAGAAGGTTTAATTTCAATAGCTACTTTACCGTCAGAAGAAGAAGCACCATTATATACTGTATATTTATCAGAAGTTTGAAGTTTATTTTCAAAACCTGTTCTTACAGCTTGAGTTACAGCTTCATTACCACCAATAATACCTGTTCCAAAAATAACTAAAGCATTATCTTGTGCTGCACCATTAGTTCCGTCACCCTGAATAACTCTGAAAAAATAACCTTCAACTTCATTCATTGGAATTACTGCCGCACCAGAAGCAACATTACTAACTGCGTCTGCACTATCAATAGTTCCAGAGCCGTCTGAATCAACTTGTTCTGAAATAGAATCATATGTTGTTCCATTTACAGTAATCTTACTATCACCTGCATTAACATATGCAACAGCACCTTTTTTATAATCAAAATCGTCAGCTTGAACACCGATATCTGAATAACCTAATAGATTTGTCGTTATACCACGATAAGTTCCCATTTTTGGCGAACTAGCCTTATAATTATCGCAGACCGCAACAATATCACCTACACCACTTCTTAATGAACTAGCATTAAAATTATTTGTTTGAGTATTAATAGCTAATGCTGCAAATACCGCAATAACAATTCCTAAAATTACATAAATTACAATTTGAACATATTGATTTTGCATGATTAATCACCTTTTTTTATTTTTTTTGCTTACGTAAGCATTTTAATATCTCTAATGAAATATTCTAATAAATATTATACAATAATACTATCTCTCTCTTTATAAAAAGAAATTTATTTATTATTTAAAATAAATTTTATACCATTTGAATTAATAATAAAGTTCATTTTATCAAAAGAATATTCAACACTATCATTATTTTCTTTTATTATTAATTTAGTCTTTTTACATTTATTTTCAGGTAAAATACAATAATCTATATAAAAATTATTATCATTACTATCAATATTTATATGAAGGTTTTCAATTCTCATATGTTTTTCTCTTAAAGAATAATTAAATAAATTTGTTAAAAATTCATTTGTAGTTTTTATAAATTCTTTTTTATATTCAGTTTTTAGCTGCTTTTTTTCTTTAAAATAATTATTTATTTCTAAACCTAAAGATATAATAAAAGAAGATAGAAATAAAATAATTAAAATTTTTATTGTTTTTATATTTATATATTTATTCATTTTTACACCTGCATTAAATTTAATTTCTTCTTTGATATTTCTATCAAATTAAAATTAATTTCTTTTAGCTCTTTATATAAAAGATATTCTTTATAAATTTCATTATCTAATTCACTCAATGGTTTTATATTATTTTCTAATAAAAATTCTATTAAATCATTATCCTTATAAAAGATAGAATAACTTAATAAACTTAAATTGTATTTATCTATAAAATTATACTTTTTAAAAAATAATAATAAAGATTTTTTATTATCAATATTTAAATTAATTAAGTATTTTAAAGCATTACTTTTATCAGAATTATCTTTAATTTTTATATTCTTTAAGTATTTTATATCAAATATATTTCCAGAAATAAAAATACAAGATAATAAAGTTAACCCATTTTTATTTTTTATATTTAAATCCACATTGTTTTTTATTAACATATTTGGATAATCAACAAAGAAAAATAATAATTCTTTTTCATTGTTTTTTAAGATAATTTTCAAAATTATTTCTATTTCTTTATATTTTTTTTTAAAAAATTTAATATCTCTTCTTTTTAAATTTTCTTTGTTTTTTAATAGAAAATTCTCAAGTTCTTTATATTTTTTATTTTCTAGTAAATTTCTTAATTTTAAATACATAATTACCTCGTTCTTATTTTATTAAATATTTTAACTATTATACAAATTCACTATCATTTTGTATAATAAAGTTAAAAGATACGTGGGGTTAATTTATGAAATATTTAATAATTATGTTTTTATTTTTATTAACATTAAAAGCTGAAGAACCTAAGTTATCTTATGATATGACACAAATAGACTCAAACATAAAAACATATAGAGTAAAACCTGGTGATACATTGTATAAGATAGCTAAAAAATTCAAAGTATCACTAAGAGATCTTTCTGAAATAAATTATATTGTAAATAAAAATGAAATAAAAATTGGTGATTTACTAATCATACCAATTTCAGATAAAGAATATGTTTATTATGCAGTTTCTTCTAAAAAATTATCTATAAAAGAAAATAAAGAAAAATATAAAAGAATTCTAAAATATTTAGATCTTAATGATAAAAAATTAAAAAGAAAAAATTCTAAAAATAATCTTTTGGCAAATTTAAATAAAAATCAAAGAATATATTTTGTTAAAGAGGTAGATAGAATGATAAATGAAAGATTTGATAGTGATCAAGATTTTTTATTAGATTTAATATTTGCCATGATATATGTAGAGTCTAGATTTAATACAAAAGTTATTGGTGATAAAAATCATTCCGTAGGTCTTTTACAATTAAATAAAGATACACTAAGAGAAATGAAGAAAGAAAAGATATCAAAGCTATCAGATAGAGCTTTATTTAATTATTTATACGATCCTGTTAACAATGTTGAATTTGCTTTAAAAGTTATTGAAACAAAAATAATTACATTAAAAAGAGTTTTAAAAGAAATTAATAAGAAAAGATATATAAATTTTATTAAAAGACATAGTAAAAAACATAAAGGTGAACTTCAATTAAAATATCAAAGATTTTTTCCAATCATATCATTATATAATGGTGGTTTAAAAAATTATAAATATGTTGATAGAGTTTTTAAACAATTAAAATTTATAGAGTAGGTGATAAATATGAAAGCAAAAAATATATATAAAATCTTAACAAGTTCTGAAGAAAAAAAATACAAAATTTTAAAGATAAAAGATTATATGGAATATCAAAATAAGTTAATAAAAAAACTAAATTCAGATTTTCATGTTTCTTATTATTTTAAGAATGGTGAAATAATTGCTAAACATTTAGATATTAGATTTTCAGATAAAGATATACAAAGAATAAATAAAGATATATTCTTTAGTTCTTTTATGCATTTTTTAAGTCCAAATAAAAACACAGATAGACTTTTAGATAAATATTTAAAATATCTTCAATCAAAAAAAATTAATCTAGAAGACTTTGAAGATTATTTTGATATAAATAAAAAGATATTAATCAAAGAAAATTTCAGAAAACTATCTAAAGAAGAAGATATTAAAAAGAAACCAGATAGAGAAATTGAAATAATAAGTGTTAATAATCCAAGTTTTAAAGTTTTATCATATATTTCTAAATTTAATATTGTAGATTTTGTAAAAATAACTTTTGTAAAATCAGATATAGCAGAAGATAATAAGAAAAATAGTTTTAGAATATTAGTTAACTCAAAAACATATAAACATAAAAGAATTTTAGATCATGAAGATAATGATAAAACAGTTTTGGTTGGACCGCTAGTTAATTTTTATAGAGAAATGAATTATAATGATTTTGTAAACTTAAAAATAACTATAAGAATCAAAAAAAATGTTAATATATTTCAAAAATCAGATCTTCTTAAATTTTTAGAAGATAATGGTTTAAATTTTATTTTAAATGACGAAAAAATTGAATTTAATAGTTTTATGTGTGATAATTATGAATTATTTGCATTAATGAGCAAATAGTATAATAAAAATAAAAAAGGGGTGTGTTTAAATGCTAAAAAAAGAGTTGTTATTTCAGTTTAATAATGAGACATTATTAATTATTTCAGAAGATAGAATTTCATTTTTATCATTATTAAGATTAAAACAATATGAAGATATGCAAGAATCTTCAAAAGAAAAATTAGAAAAAGAAGAAAAAGAAAGATTAAAAAATCTTTATATGTTAGGTTCTTTTGATAAGGGTGGTATTTTTAAAAAACCTAATTATGGTGTTTCATATAAAGTAATTTCCTATCAAAAAAAATTATCAAAATTACAAGAATATATTTTAAAAAAAGAATCTTCTGAAAAAGTTGAAGACAGATTAGTTAATGATTTAAGCTCTAGTAAAGATATTTTAAATTTTAGAGAAATTAAGAATTCTATGCTAGAAGAAGAAGTTTTAAATATGTCTTATTATCAAAAAGAAGATTATCTTAGTGTAAGAACTGATATTTCTTTAGATTTTTTAGGATTATCAAAAAATGAAGATATCTTAAAAATCTTCAAAAATATGAGTAAAGAACTATATGAAAAATATAGAAATAATATAGACGCTGCATATCAAAATCATTTAAAAAACTATAATCAGTTAGAATATGACAAGACATTAAAATTAGAAGGTAATGATTTATTAGAATTGTTATCAAAATTAAGTTTAACAAATAATAAAACAATTATTTATGATATGAACTTTTTTCAAAATAATTTATTAGAAGAATATAGACAAAGAGAAGTTATTTTAAAAATATACTCTTCAGAAATGGATATAAAGCCTAAAATAATAGAATTTAGTTCTGGATATTTATGTTTAAAAGAATATGGTAAAGAAGATCAGTATTTTTTAACAAGTAAAGAAGAACAATGGCATTATGAAGTCGATAGAAAAGTTAAGATAATTAAATTTTTTAAAATAACAAGAAATAATAAAAAACCAATTAAAGAAGTAAGTTATTTTAAGTTTGAAGAAGAATTTAAGAAAGAATCAATAACAACATTACTATTAACAGAAATACCTGCTGATTTTTCAGCTAATATATCAAAAAGAATTTCAACTGAATTAAAAAAACTTGGTATAAATGAATTCACAATAAATACAGAAATAGTAAAGTTATCTAATTCAACATTAATAAAAGATCTTGATAAACAAAAGAAAATGTTTGATACTTTACCAAGTTTAAAAAATTTAAGTTTTAATAATAGGGCATTTGATATAGATTTAGCTATCAAAAAAAGTAAAGCATTATCTGGAATGATCGCTTTAATCGAAGACGGTGAATCTTTTGCAAATATTAGATTATCTGTAAATATGAAAACTGATTATAAACAAGAAGATTTAGAAAAAATAATTAATAATAAATTTTCTGGTGATATTATTTTAGAAGAGACTGAACCAAGAGCAAATGAATTGAATTATCCATTTGTATATTCAGATTATAATTTTATTTCTGAAAAAATTATAAATCTTTCAATAAAAGAAACTGATAAATTAATTGACTTAGAATATGGTGAAAAATATTTTTCGGGTAGAAATGAAAAAAATCAAGAAGATTTAGCAAAAATAAATGATAAACATGCTTATGTTTTAAGAAAAGATCAATTACAATCTATTAATTTATTTGACGGTCCAGACGCTTTTAATACACTTGTTATAGCAGCTTCTGGTGGTGGTAAATCTTTCATGACTGTAAATATATTAGATAGTTTTTTATCTTCAGCCCCAGAAAATCTTGTTTGGATTATTGATAGGGGTGGTTCTTATAAAAATTTTGCTTCCATTAATAATGGTAATAATATCAATATTAAAGCTTCAGATAGTTTAAATTGTATAAATCCATTTAGTTTTACAAATTATTTTGCTAAATTAATAAGAATAATTTATTTTATTGAAAAAAAAGAATTAACAAAAGAAGAAGAAAAAGAATTATTCTTTTTAAGTAAAAGTTATTTTGAAAAATTTGAAAATGAAAAAGATAGTGTTATTTTAAATAAATCAAAAACTAAAATTATAGCAACTTCATTTAAAGCCTCGGAACCACAAGCAATATTAGAAATACATATAAATATTGTTAAAGAAATGATAGGTTATTATGATTTGTCTATTGAAAATCAATCAGTTATACCAATAGCAGAAGCTTTAACAAGCTTAATAGCAGAAAAATACAACAAAGATTTAAATAATTATGATTATTTATATATTTTACCAGAAGATATAAAAAAAAGATTATTAGAATTAATGAGTGTGAATAATAAAGAATCTTTATTATCTAAAATTGATAATTATATATCTACAGCATTATATGGTAATCTATTTAATAATAAACCTTCTATTGATCTTGAAAATAGATTAATTAATATAGATTTTGAAGAAATTCAAAATGACGATATTCAAAATTTAGTTTTAACTTCTCTGTTATCAAACTTTTTCAATGTAATGACTTCACCTAAATATAAGAAATCTAAAAAAATAATAGTTATAGACGAAGCTCACGCTATTTTAAATGCTAAAAGTAGTATTGGATTAAAAGCTGTTGCTTATTTATTTAGAACTGCTCGTAAATACGGTGCGTTAGCTTATTTAATTAGTCAAAATATAACAGACTTTGCAAAAGTTCCGGGTGACGTTTCAGAAGATAAAATGTCAGATTTTGCTGGTATTATATCTAATAGTGGTTGGAAATTTCTATTAAAAGCTCATGATAAAAAAACTTGTATAGAAAGATTAAGTATGAGTGAGAAATTAGCTACATACGTAGATCAAAATCAATCATTTAAATTTGTTGTTTTAAGTAAGGTTTCTGGAAAAGCAAGTTTAGTTATGTCAGATTTAGATTATGCTATAGCAACAACTCATAAAGAAGAGAAAAACTTATTAGATATATTAAGCTTATTTATTATGGATAATAATAATAATAAAAAATTAATATTATTTTCAATTCTTTTTAGTAAAGATTTTAGATCTAATTATGGTTCTGTTTCTGGTTTTAATAATGCCAATATGGGAACTGTAAATAAAAAAGCTATAGAAGAAAAACTTGATCAGATTTTAATGAATTATAATAAGAAAATGAATAGAAAAAAATACATAAAAATGTTAAATGATAAACTTGAAGATAATCCAGATTTAATTAAAACAGTTAATAGTATTTTAATTGAAATAATAAATAAAGATATAGGTAAGTATTTTTTTGATATTATTTTTAAAAAATTAGTTTAAATTATTTTCTTCTTTTGTATAATAACAATAAAAAAGTAGGTGTTATTATGTCTAAAAAAGAAGAAAATTTATTAGAAGAAGATTTATCAATTTTCGAAGAAACTTCAGTAGAACCAGAAGAATTTAGTTTTGAAGATAATAATGAAGATATCGACGATTTTAATTTTGAAATAGAAAGTAGTAGTGAAGAAGAAAATATTTTTAATACAGATCCAGAAGACAATAATTCTGAAACTGAAGAACTAGAAAAAAATGAAGAAGAACCTGAAAAAGAACCTGAAGAAGAACCTGAAGAAGAACCTGAAGAAATTTTATCAGACTTAAATAAATTTTTAGAAACAGAAGATAAAGAAACAGAAATATTAAAAGAAGAAGATCTTGAAAATGAAGAATTCACCGAACCAGAGCCAGAAGAAGATATATTTGGTTTAAATGAAGAACCAGAAGAAGAATTAAAAAATTCTATTGAAGAAAATTCTGAAGAAGATAATGAAAATATATTTAATGAAGAAAATTCTGAAGAAGATTTATTTAGTGAGTCAGAAGAAGAAGGTGATTTATTTGGTTCAAATGAAGAGTCAGAAGAAGAATTAGAAAATTCTATTGAAGAAAATTTTAAAGAAGATAGAGAAAATAGTTCAGATAAAGATAAAAAAAATATAATAAAGTCTTTTTTATCTAAATTTAAAAAAGATAAAAACAATGAAGAAGAAAATATTATTTCTGAAACTGAACAAGAAGAATTAACAGAAAAAATAGAAGATAAAAACAATGAAGAAGAAGATAGTTCAAATGAACAAGAAGATAGTAAGAATAATAAATTAAAAAGTTTTTTTGTATTATTTGCTGTTTGTGGTTTAGCTTATTTTATGATATCTGGTGGAAATGATAATAAGAAAGCACTTTCCGAAAAAACTATTAAAAAAATTACAAAGATAAAAACTGAAAAAAACGATTTAATAAAAACTGAAGATAATAATAAAGATAATTTAACAAACCCAGTTAAAAAACCTAAAATGAATTTTAAAATAAATGATAAAATTCAAACAGAAGACTCTATTAAATTCAATAAAAAAATGAATATAAAAGAAAGCATTTATGACGAAAATGTATTAGAAAAAATAACAAAACTAGAAAAAGAAGTAAAAAGTCTAAAAAATACTAATAAATATAATTCTTCAAATAATAAAGATTATATAGCTAAAAAATTTAAAATGTATAAAAAATTAAATAAACTATTATTTAAAAATCAGATACTTTTAGAAGATAACTCTATATTATCAATAACTAATCAAAATGGACAAATTGATACAATTATCAAATCAGAACAAACAAAAAATGTTTTAGAAAACACTATACCTATTCCTATAGAGTCCGGTGCATATATGAAAAATCTTGAAAATAATATAGATTATTTAATACTCTTTAATAGTAATAAATTTTCAGAGTCTGAAATATGGAAATTAAGTATTATAACTGGTTTAAAAAAGATAACAAATAAAGCTGAAAAATCACTTGTATTAAACACATATAAACAAAATAAAAGAATTCCTTCAGATAATCTTTCTATTCAGGATTATACTAAGTCAGTATTATTGATAAATGAAAATGCGGAAATTATAGACGTTTTAGCATATAAAGATAATTCAGATAGATTAAACCTAGAAAAAATTGGATCAGTTATATATTCAGAACCAATTATCGGATATGATACAAAAATAGGCTATATTTTTAAAGAAAATAATGGTAAAATATATAAAAATGGTGATTTAGTTCCTTACGATTACTCTTCTGATCTATATTCTTTTAGATTAATAAAATTAGAAAATAAAGAAACTAAAAATATAGATTCTTACATAGTTATATATAAAGGTGATAATGCAGTTTCAAAAATATCTTTAAAAGATATTTCACATATACTATTTAGAACTTTAACAGATTCAGACGGTCAAAAATATATTTATTCAGAAGGTTCAATTTATAAAATTCTTGGTTTTAATGATAGAAAAAAAATTGGAACAGGTATTATTTTGTCAAGTGTTAAAAATGGAATTATTCTACAGAAACAACTTTTATTAGATAAAAAGAAGTTTAAGAGAATAGATTTAAATAAATATATTGGTAAAATACTTATTTCTGAAGAAAATGAATTCTTAATTAAAAGAAATACGATAGAAGTAAAACAATTAATTAAAAATAAATATATTGAACCAGGCTTATATCCAATTGAAATGTTTTCATTAGATAATACTTTTGAATTAAAAAAACAAGGTAAAAAGATTGGATATATTAAAAAAATAAAAGAATATAATAAAGTTGGTGTTGAGTTAACTACACCAAAGCATATAATTAAAATTAAATCAAAAAAAGATTATCAAGTTATTTCTTTAATAACAGGTCAAGATATAACAGAACCTGGATTAAAATTTTCTCTCGATTATAATAAAAAAGAGATAGAAGTTTTTAAAGAGACAAATATTGAAATAGATAAGAAGAATAAAACAATTAATGGTGAGAAATATTTTACTTATGAGAAAAAAGGTAAAGATTATATCTTATATAATGAAAACGGAACAAAAACAAATATTATAACAGAAATAAAAAATGAAATATTATTCAGAGAAAAAATTAAAGATTTAAAAATTATTTCTGGTAATGTATTTGATTATTTTTATACTATAGAAACAAATACCGGTGAAGTTAAAAGTTCAGATTTAGGTTCTTTAGCTATTACTTATAATAAAACAAATAATCCTTATCCGGATTTTTTTGATACAACAACAAAAACAATGTTTAAAACAGAAGAAATAAAAAATATTAGAACTGATAATATTAAAATTTCAGATCTTTATAATAAAAATTATTTCATTCATAATCTAATTTTTTATACAGCAGATTCTAAACCTAAAAAAATAATTATTGAAGATACTAATCTTATAAGTGTAAATGGTAAAAAAGTAAGAATAAAAGTTGGTGTATACAAAGTAAAAAGAAGTGCTTTTGAATTAATTTTTCCAAAAACATTAAATAAAAAAGACAAAAGAAATCTTCAATCTTTTGGTTTTAGTTATCCAAATACAATTATTTATATAGATAAAATTGAAGTTAAATATAAAAATTATTTTGATAAAAAAAATCAAATCTATGTAATTAATAATGGTGTGGGTGATATTGTTAGAATAGGTGAAAAATTTTATAATATTATCAACAAAAGAGTTGATTTATATGATAATAAAGTTGTCTTAACTATCAAAAAAAATAATAAACTAAAAGATATTGATCTTAATATGAATTTTATTGATAAAATTGAAGATATAACAGCTGGTCAATTATTAAAACTGTATAATGAACAAAATAAAACAGAAAAAGAAATAAAAAAGAAAAAAACTGTTTTTAAATATAAAAATGTAGAAGAGTTAAAAGCTCAATTAAAAGCATTAGAAGCTCAAAAGCAAATGATAGAGAAAAAAACTGTTCAAAAAATTGTTTTAGGTATGCCGCAATCAGAAGTTAAAAAACTTATTAAAAATGCTAAAGTAGCTGACTTTACATTAGAAATTGGTTCAGAAATTGAATATAATGTTCCTGAAAGAATAGAATTAGTTAAAGGTATGGAAGGTTTTACACTTGGAAATGTTAAAACTTATCTTTTAAGAGATAGAAGTGGAAATGAAATAAAAATGAAAGACGGTTTAGTTGTCTTATCTGTATCTGGTGATTTTAGTAAAAGTAAAATTTACTTAAAACCAACTATGTTAATTTTTAATATGGACGGTGAAAAAAGAAAAATTGAAATACCTAAAGAAGCAACAGTTCTTAGATATAAAGAAGATAGTAATGGTAAAACATATGTTACAGACGGTATACCAGCTTATAAAATTGTTGCTAAGCTTAAAAATCTAAGCACAATGGTTATGTTAGAGACAATATCGGGTATTATAGATACATTAACTCAACCGCAGGACGCTATGAGTCAATTATTACAAGGAACTAACAAAACTACTGATCAAAATGAAAAAATACAAGATAGTGCTATTAGTGGGGCAGGAAGTGGTTTACATGAATTAGTAGATTTAATGAAAGCAGCAGCGGAAGAAGAAAAAGACGTTTTAATTACAGAATCTAATATAGATTGTTCTTCAAGATTTATTAATGAGATTGAAGTTTTTTGGGGTAATAATTAATGAATTTAATTGAATTAAGAAAAAAAGCCTATGGTTTTTTTAATATACTAACAGAAGATACTCTTCAAAAAGATAGATCCTCTGTTAATATTCCTAAAAACCTAAAACCAACCGACGATAGAAAGGTTTTATTAGGTGTATTAAAAGATAAAATTTCTTTCTTTTCTGAAGATTTATTAGATATAACTTCAAGATTTAACATAGAGCAAACAATAGCAAAATCCTACATAAATGAATTTAATTCAATTATATTAAGTTTTTTTAAAGAAAAAGAACTTGAACTAGATCTATCTATTTCAATGGATAATAATCTTGACGACTTAGATTTATTTCTAGATAAAACTATTGATAAAAAATCTGAATTATTTAATAAGGACGATTTAAAGAAATTACTATATGATAATGTTTATACAATCTATTATCAAGATAATAATGTTGATTTAAAGAAAAGAAAATATATAGAACAAAACTTTATAATAGATTTTTTTAGAAAAAATATTTTTAGTAAAACATATAAAGAATTTATAAAAATATTAAAAGAAGAATATATAGAAGATACAATTATAAAAGACAGTCAAGTAGTTTATATTTTAAAAGAAAATATAAGTTCAGAGTTAAGTATAAATATAGAGAATGAAGAAGATATAGAGTGGTAAAATTCATTATACTTGTATAATATAGATAAAAAAATACAGGTATATTTATGGAAAAAGTTTACAACATTTATAGTAATGGTGAATTATTTAATTACTTAGCAACATATACAATAAGTTTTTTAAATGGTATAACTGGTAATTTTGAAAGTTATGAGTTTTATTACAATTCATTATTTGTTTTATTTTTAGCTGGTTTTCTTGTTTATAAAATGGCTAGATATCCTGAAAAAGGTATATCTCATTTATTTGATATGCAAAATGGATTATTAAATAATGTTATATTTTCAGGATTTTTATTCACTACAATAATATATTTTCTTTTCATGCCTGTAAAATCTCAATTCGTTACTTTGGTTCCAAATGAAGATCCTTCAATTAATACACCTCAATACACACAAGCTGTAGCAAGTCATTTGATAGGTGAGTCTATTTATGATTCAGATAGAACTTTTAAATTACCATTTATAATGTCTTTTATATATGCTATACCTGGTAGAGTTATTCAAGGTATACCTATTTATCATGAAGGTGTTATGACACAAGATCAAAAACAAAATGTATCTAATTTTTCCTTATATGGATTATTGAATAATTTTGTTGACGGGAAAATGATTGAGCAAAACATGTTCGATAGCTTTAAATATTATAATAAATATGCTGAATTATACAGAGAAGAAAGTTCTAATGTTAAAAATTTAGATAATTCAATGAATTATTTATTAAAATTTCAAACATTATTTAATTTAAGTGTTTATCAAGAATATTTAAAAGAAGCTTACACATATAAACATAATAAATTTTCTGAAGATTTATTATATAAATCAGGTTTAACTGATTTAGAAAGTCAAAACCAATCTGTTAAAGAATTAAAAGATAGAGATTTTAGCTTACTACAAACAATTATGTTTAATACAGACACCGGAAAACATGTTAATGAGTTAGCGGAATATATGAGCAATGGAACAACAGAAAGAGATTTACAAATAACTTTTAATCATTTATTTCCTGCAATAATTCAATTAAAATTCTTATCAGATCATGCTATTATGTTAGATAGTTCTGATTTTTCAGAAAAGCTTTATGATTTTACAGATAAGTTATTAGCTGGTGAAGATATATCTAATGACGATTTTTTTAAATTAATTAAAATGGAAGCTGGTGCACTTGGTTCTGACAGAATTGCTTATTCTGATTTTTTTGAAAATGTAATGACACCTTTTGACTCAACAACTATAACTAGTATAAAAGAAAAATATTATAATTATCTTCAAAATTTTTCAGCAAGAACTAAAATGTTAAGTATGAAAAAAGCAGATTTAAGATCAAAACAAATTAGAAATGATTTTCTTTTAAATACATTTACAAATTTAGTATTAGATACTTCAGGATATTATTATTCTACAGATTTTTCTGGATTAGAAGAAGATTTTGCTCATTGTTTAAATAAACAAGGAACTTTAGATCCAGTAATAAAAAATAATTGTGATAAATTTACTTTTATGCTTCAAGATAGAGAGTGGTTCAAAAATCAAAGGTTTAATGAGTCTGAACAAATGAAGCATTTAACTGATAAGATAGATTCTTCTGAACATATAGATATGGATTATGGTTTACCTACTATAAAGACACCTATAAATGGTTTTAATAATCTAAAACCAATTATTACAATTGAAGATAATATGGATAATTTTAATACATTATTATCTATTTCTTATAATTCTTTTAGATCTAGAGAGTCTGATTTTGATTTTATGAATAATCTTTATAAACCATTAACAGATTCAATGTTTTTAGAGTTTGTATTATTAGATAAAGATAGTGATATTTATAAATCATTTTTTGAAAAAAAAGATCAAGGTTCTTTAAATTATTTATCTGAAAATGATTTAAAATCTTCAATGTTTAAATTAAGTGGTATTTGCGATACAACAACATGTCCAACAAATCAATTTGATTATTTTAAATTTGATTTTACAGATATAGATTCTTATACAGGTTTAGAGAGAATTATTGATTTAAATGCTGATAATAAAATGGATTTTGAATTTAAAAAATTAGATTATATGATTTCTGTTTTAAAAAAATTAGAACAAATAAAAAGAGATAGACTTATAAATTCGAAATCAAGAACAGATATAAAAGTTTATCTTAAATATAGAGCAGCAATTAATTTATTAGAGTCCTATAAAGATTTTTTTAATATGTTTAATATTTCTAATTCAACAACTGAATTAAAATTAACTAGTTTTGATCAATATAGAAAATATATAAATGTTATAGAATTAACAAATATATATATGAAAGATAGTTTAACTTTTGAATTTCAAACAACTGGTAATAGAATTATTCCGTCTGATTTTATAAATCCTTTAGATTTTACAACAGCTTTAATGTATAAACCTTTATTAATTACAGCTATTTTTGATTCAATAAGTTATTTAGAATTTAAAGATTCAGCAAACATTCAAGAAGATTTTAAAAAAATATTTAAACAATTTTATCCAAAAAGTCAACAAGACTTTATATTGAGATTTGGATATGTTAAAAAGTCTGAAAAATTAGAAGATTCTTCTAATATAGATTTATGGTATTCTTCAACACAAGAATATAACTCAAATTTTTATAATGAAACAGCAGATAATCTAGAAAATCAAGCTTTCTTAAATTTTATAAAAAATCTTCATAATGTTAAGAAAAAAGAAGAAAAAGATTCTAGTAGTTTCGATATAGTTGATATTCCAAGTAAAGTAAATGCTTTAAACAATGCTTTAGTATCAGTTTTAGACTTAACAACAAAACCATTTGTATTTACAAATAAAATGAATTTTATTCTTGATAAAGATAGTAATTTAGTTATTACTCGTGGAAATCTAACGTCTAATTATCTAGGATCTATTTCAAAATTTCATAATAATCCTTTTGAAAATTTTATTCCGCCTGGATATTCTGATTTTGGTTATGTATTTACACCAAATTCAGCGATAGAGTTAGCTAGTGCTAGTTCTAAAGACAGTATGTTTTATGCTTCAGCTTTTTCTAATATTAATTTAGATTATTTAAATAACATAATAGATTTATCTTCTTTCAAAGATAGAGTAATTATAAAAGATTCACCAGAAAATATTGTTGAGATTTTTTCTTTAACAAATTCAATGTCAAAAAATAATTCTGTTGAAGATTTAAAAATGTTAAAAAGTGGTTTAAATGACAGTTTAGTTAATAAAGATTATACAATTATGGCTATTTATTATTCGGCAGAAGCTTTAACTTATTTCATACCATTATCTGGTGGTGCTAAAGCTCTAAAGCTAGCCTCTAAGAGCTCTAAAATAATAAATAGTGCAAAGAGAGCAACTAAGTTATTAGAAGAGTCTAAGGTTATGAATTTTGCTAAACGTGGACTAGTAAAAGGTAAGAAACTAACTAGAGATTTAAAAGCTTTAAAAATTAAAAAATTAAAAAGATTAAAAAAATCAAAACTCATTTCTAAAGCTAAAGGTTTTGGTGCTGCTGGAACTTTTAAATATTTAATGAGTAAAATAAAAGATATCTTACTTAAAGCATTATCAATATTTGGAAGTATATTATTTGCTATAGCAGCATTTTATATTTTTGGATTAGCTCAAGTTTTAATGTTCTTTTGGAATAATATAGTTATACCTTTAGTGTATCATAAAATAAAATTATTAATAGTTTTTTCAAGTGTTTTATTTACCTTTTTTAAAACATTATTTACTCGTGGTTCTTCAAATTCTATTAATGATATCTTTTATTTAAGTATTGTATCTGAATTAAAAACTGTAGCTATGCTAAGTTTATTGTTTACATTATTTGTTTTTACTTTTATATTATTTATGCAAATAGCTTTTAATACAGCTTTAGAAATAAGTTTACCTTCATTTATTTCTTCTGAAATAATGTTTAATGGTTATTTATCTTTATTTTTAATGGCTATTGTTTTTAGATTAATGTTATTTATAATTAAATTATTTAAATTACAACAAATAACAGAAGATTTAAGTTTTAAAAACCTTTTAAAGAAAAAATTTAAATCTTAAGCTGATTAGTATAATATAAATAAAAAGCAGGTGAAAAAATATGGTATTATATCACATTGACGGATTTGGCGGAACAGCAATAAATCCAATTATAGATTTCTTTTCAAAGTTTGCTGATTTATATACAGATTTTGGTATAACTAAATTTTTAGTTTTTTCAATAACAGCAGTTATTTTATATGGTCTTATTATGTATATAACAGGAAAAATCAATGCTTCTCAACTTATTAAAGGTTTAGTTGTTGATACAAAAAATCCTATTTTAGACAATGTTGCAATCAGGGTTATTTTATTTCTGTTTATATATTCTGTAGCTTTAATGCCTATACCATTAGTTCAATTAACACCAATTGTAAAAGAAAATAGCACAACAAAACAAATTACATTAGAAGGTTATGCTATTTCCGGAAGAAAAACTATTTTAGATAGTGATAATAAAGTTGCCTATCTACCTGCTGTTGTTGCTGTTCCATTAAGGGCTATTGAAAGATATGTTTATTCTATTCCAGATTTTAATATTGACGATATATTAGTAAGAGATAATAGTGGTATATTTAAGTATTTATCTTCAAACTTATATATTTATAATCAAGATAATCCATATGATATTTCTAAATGTGTTGACTCTAATTCAATATCAGATTTTGAAGGTTTTTATGAAGTAGACTCTTTAACTAATACAGATTGTTATAAGCCATTACCTAACTATGGTTTATTTAAAAGCAATAAAGAAATTTCTGGTGAATTATTTTCAGATTATTTTGCTTCTGTAAAAAAAATACATAGTATTTTAAATTCTACTATTTCATTTTTAGACAATTCGTTTTTTAAAGCTACTAAATTTGAATTGGTTGAAAATATTGAAACTGCTTTAAAAGAATTAAATCTTGATAGTAATAAAGTAAAAAAAATAGAAAATCTTTCTGAAGAAAAAAATACAGCTTTACTAAAAGAAAAAACTGATAGAATTTTAACAAAAATTGAAAAAAATGTTTTTAAAGCAAATCAAATAGAATTAGCATTTCAAAATGATCAGTTATTTTCCGGATTCTTTAGGGGTTATCTTAATAATCTAGCATTAGATAATAGAAAAGAATTTATATTCTTGGATAGAAGTATAAATATAACAGATTCTAATGAATTAGAAGCTTTTAAAAATGCAAGAAATAAAGTTTATAATAAATATAAAGCAGATAATCTAAAAAGACAAACTTATTATCATGCAGAAATAGATTCTTTAGATCCAGCTGATATTGTTAATGATACAAATACTTTTTATACTGGTGTTAATCCTGATTTTACATATTCTTATGATAGTGATAAATTAGTTTTAAATTTAAATGGAATAACAACAAATAGAACAGCTGTAAGTTCTTCAGAATTAAATTCAGCTATAAAAGCAACATTCTTATACAACCTAAAAAATATTTTTAATTTAGTTAAGTTCTCAAAATCTGATATTAAACATTATTCAGTTGATCAGGTAAATAAAATATTAACAAATTCAAGTTTAAGTTCAACAAATAAAGATTTAATTAAAAAGGTTTTAGAAGTTTCAGCTAATAATGAAGCTAAATATGATTATGTTTTAATATTGGACTTAATAGAAGATTTAGTTGATAAAAGAGAAAAAGAGTTAAATATGTTTATAAAAAACTATCTTCAAAGATATACTGAAAATATAGAACGTGGTGAATTTACAGAAAATATAATTATTGATAAAAATGCAATTGTCGATAAATTTAAAGAAGATTTATTAACAAGAAGTAAACCTGTTTTTGGCTTTTTACCTGACGGATATTCTTTTATTAAAAGAGATCCTATAGATCCAACAAAATTTATTGAAGATACAGCAACTAATGCACCAATAAGATTAATTAAATCTGTAGATTATGAAGAAGATATATTTTATTCTAAATATTTAAAAGCAGATAAAACAGGTTATAATTTTAATGATTTATTTATTAATAAAGACTTTATAGATAAAAGTGATTTTTTAGAAGTAATCAATAATTTAGAAGAAACTTTTACTTCTGATCCTGCAGATCATAAAAACCTTAAAAAAACTTTAAGTTTATTTAATTCTGCGAAAGATTTTGAGAGTTTAGTTCAACAAGAAAGACAGTATAGAATATTTAATGGTTATTTATCTGGAACTAAAGTTTTTTGTTTAAAAAAATATAATGATATAACAACACAAGAAAATTTTTGTAAAGCTATTAATGATAGAATAGATACTATAACAAAAAATTTACCAGAAACAGATAAATGGCATTTTAATTTAAAAAATGCTATATCCTATTTATCAGCTATTAATTTAGTTGATACATTAGATCAAAGTGATAATCCAGATTACTATACAGTTGAAATACAAAAATTATCAAATATAAAAGCTCTATTAAGTGGTCTATTAGTTGTTTCTGAACAGTCAAAATTTGAAGATTTTAAATTAGAATACAATATATTAAAATTTGGTCAAGATCTATTAGAATATAAAGACGGAACGGTTTTAGTTAGTGATTCAATTATTAATGAATTAAATTCTCAATATCAAGAAGATAAAGATAATGAAGATTTAAAACAAATTATGTTAAATAATTATTTAAATAAAACTTCTTTTTACGCTCAAAACTTAACAGATACAGAAAAAAAGGAAGTTATACAAAATTATTTAACTAAATTAGATTCAGCTAATAGTTTATTAGATTCAGCTACTGATTTATCAACTCAATTGGATAATATTACTGCTTATATAGCATATAAAACAATTATGACCTCAAATAGTAAATTACCTATATTTTTATCCAAGGAAGGGGTTAGTTCTAATTTAATAGATCAATTATATTCTGGTGAAATTGCAAAAACAGATATGTTTGAACCAACTATATTTAATTATACTTATGATTTAATGGAAGGTGCGGTTTTTGAACCTCTAAGAAGATTACAAAATGTAATAATATTTAGAGTTTCAGGTTCAAAATTATTTAGAAATCAATTATTAGATACTGAAATAATATCTGGTCCTGTTAATGCTTTAATATATTCTGAACCGGAAGAAACAAATACTGATATAAGTAATATAGATTTAAAAGATTCTAATAATTTCAATTTATTAAGTTTTAGTTCAGCAGAAGTTATAATTTCAACGGTTGTAGAATTAATAGCTATTGCTGTTTTTGTAATATTATCATTATATTTAGCTACAATTATATTTTTAGCTATTTTAATGAATACAATTGGTTTAGGTTATGCTATTGTTATAGTTAATTTTTTATTTTTATCAAAAATATTAGTATCAGGTTTTGATAGAGAAGTATTACCAGATTTTTTACAAAAAAATTATTCAGATATAGCCTTTAAATCGTTAAAATATCTCTTAGCATGGGTTATCTTCTTCTTATTCAGTTATGTCTCTTTAAGGATATACTATGACGTTATTTTAGCTATTCAAAATTTCTTAGTTATCGAAGTTTTTCAATATATGGCTGAAAATGGTGTTAATGGTGCTTCTATGACATTTTTATATGGTGCATTGATAATTATTCCATTAGCTTTATATTCTGCTATTCTTTATTTCATGATTAAAGAGTTATTAGCTTTTTATAGTAAAACAACTATTATTAATACTTTTGACGAAATAAAAGATATGAAACAAAAATCAATAAATACTTTATCTAAACTTATAAATAAGTCTTAGATTTAGTATAATAAAACAAAAAAATAGGTGTGAAGCATGGATAACAAAACAATTAATAAAATATATGAAAAAAATTCAATGTTTTTTACATATTTACAATCAAGGAAGACTTTAAGTATAGTAATTAATAAATCTAATCCTAATGTTAAATTCTTTCATTCTGCAAATATTAAAACTGTTTTTGATATAAAAATTTTTATATTAAAATATTCTTTTAGAAATAAAAAAGAAAAAATAGTTGCATTAGATAAACAAATAGAAAATCTTTTTAAAGATTTAAATTCACCTGGAATTAAAGATTTGCTTGAAAAAGAAATTAATTCTGAATTATTAGGTGAAGTTGTTTCAATAAAAAAACATATATTCTCAAAAGTTTTCTATAATTTGGTAAAAAAAGATATAGATAATTATTTTAAAAAATTGCAAACAGAAGAAAGATTTCAAAATGAATTTAACTCGTTTTATAAAAAATATGACAATCTTCTATATAATGCTATTTTTAAAAGAAGAGATTATTTAAAAAAAGATAAGGACGAAATAAAAAAAGAGTCTAAATTTATTAATTCTTTTATTTCTGAATTATGGTTATTTATAAATGATAAAACATTTAATTATTATTCTTCAAAAATAGAACTTCATGTTAAAAACAAGGTTTTGTTTTCATATCCATTATTTTCATTTAAAAACATTATTATTCCAGCTGACGGTATTCAAAAATCTGGACAAAATTTTCTTTTAGTTGCTTATAATTCAGAGTATCAAAAAAATAAAAAAGATATTTTAAATCAAGTTGAAACATTAAGAGAAGAAATCAAAGAAGCTAGAAAAGAAAATAATAAAGAATTAGAAAATAAGTTGATAGAAATCTATAGAGAAACAATTTCTCAAATTGAAAAAGATATTATAGATTCTTATTTCTTTTCGGCAGATAGTGATTCTGGACTTGAAATTGAAAAAACTATCAAGAAATTAGAAAAAATGCTGGAAAATATTTGACATTTATTTATTTTTTAGTTATAATAAAAGAAAAATAGGGGTTTCAATTATGAAATATTCAAAAATTATACTATCTTCAATTCTTTTGTTAAGCTTTAGTTCTTTATCGGCTGAAAGCTTTAATTGGTCTGAAATAAAAACTAAAATCGTAAATGAAGATTCTAAAACAGAGTCAGAAGATACAAAACAATATATAGAAGATAATTATGGTATGAATGTTGATAAAAAAAGTGTAGAACAAATAACTACAGAGTCAAAACAAAAGAAAACAGCTATATCTTTAATACTTAGAAACCCACAAGAATATAGTGTAGAGACAACTGATTATACGGACCCTGCAAATCCAATAACAACTACTGAAATTGAAGAAACAGATTTCTGGGGTGTTGGTATTGAAGGTAAATTAGATTTTTCAGCTCTTGGCAAGATAACTAATCAGCTTTATGGTGAAATTGAATTATACACAGATATAATGAATGTTGGTTTAGTTAAAAAATGGTTTCCTTTTGGAAGTCCTTATACTAATGAAGGTTTCTCTGTTGGTGCAGGTGGATATATTGGATATGTTTTAAAAGACGGTTATAGAACAAAAAGTGATTTAGTTTTATCAGCTGGATTATTAACTTCTTATAATTTTGAAAATTGGCAAGTTGGTGTTAATTATAAGTATGATAAGGATATGATTTCTGCTTCAGACGGATTTACTTTCAATATAGGTTATAGATTTTAATGTCTGAAAGATTAACTATAAAACAAACTAAAAATGTTTATGCGTCCAAATTGGACGTAGTTTCTGATAAAGAAAAAGAAAAGATAGCTCAACAAATTTTTAGTAAAAATCTTTCTTATAAAAAAGCTGTTGAATTAATTAAAGAAGCTTATCCTGAAATAGGTGAGCTTTCTATACAAGGATTAAAAGATCATTTAGTTTCTCGTGGATTTCTACCAAACAAAAAAGCATTAGAATATAAGTATAGAAAATTATCTAAAAATGAAATTTTAAAAGAAAAAAGAACAATAATAGCAAATATTCTTTTTGAAGAAGTTTTGAAGGAAAGAAAAGAAGAATTCTTTAATTTACTATTAGAAGATACAGTTTTTTTAAAACTTTTAAAAGAAAAATTAGATAACTTATAAAGCTATTTTCACCTTTATCTAGTATAATAGTTATTAATAAACTTATTATAAATAAAGGTGAAAACATGAATTATACAGATTTAAACTATCAAGAAAACTATCAAGAAGATCAAAAACAACTTACCCCCGAACAAATATATATCAATTCTGTCATAAATCAACCTCTTTCTGCATTTTTAACTAAAGAAAGTGCTGAAATTTTTCAAAAATTAATTCAAGAAGCTGAAGAAAAAAATCTCGACGCCTATTCTATGAATGCTTTTAAAAGATTATTTAAATCAAATATAATTAAAAGATTAAAAGAAAATAATTTTAAAGTTAGTGAAAAAGATCAGCAAAAATTAGCTAATCATGCTTATCAAGAATTCTTAAAAATTAATTTAAAAAAAGAAGAATTAACAGAAAAAACTCAAGATACATTAATTAATATTATTGATAAAGGTTTTAATTATACTGAATTAAAAAATAATAAAAGATTCGAAGATTTATTAAATTTAAGAAAAAAAATTCTTTCAGCAGATCCTGGTGTAATGAAATCTAGATTGAATTTTAATATTGTTAAATTTGAAAATTTAAATTTACTTATAATAAAAGATAGTATAGAAGAGCTAATTAAAATATTAGAAAAACAAAAATCAGAATTAAAAAATATTAGAATTAAATTCAATAAAATAAATAAAGAAGATTTAACTATATCTGAAAAATTTGATAAATTTTTAAAAGAAAATAAAGATAGTAGTTTTTCAGAAGAAGAATTGAGAGATAAGTTTGAACAATATACACTAGAATTAGATAATTTAAAATTATCTGGTCAAAAAGAAATTCCTGAAGAAAATAATAAAGAAAAAGAAATTTTAAATAATAAATCAAAACAATTAAACACAGTTATTTATAATATGAATAGTTTTGATAAAAATAAAGAGAAAGATAAATTAAAAGAGAAAGAGCCTGTTAATTCAGCTATTGAAAATCTTAAATATGAAAATTTAATGTTAAGAAAAGCTTTATTAAGTTCGATAGATAATCAAGAAGATAAAAAAACTTTAAATAAATTTGTAAATATAGGTATTAATCATACTTTTCAATACAAAGAAAAACAAAGTAAATCTAATCTTATTGGTTTTTATCTAAACAGTAATCCATATTTAGCTTCTGGAACTTCTAAAAAAGAGACTATTAATTTCATTGATTTAAATTCTTCAGAGTTTTTAAAAAAACGTGAAGAAGCTTTAAGATTTAAAAATGAGTCATATAAAGATAGTTCTAAAAATAATTTAAAAGATAAGGTTATTGGTGAAATTGAAGATAAAATTATTAAATTAGAACAATTTTTAAAAAGTAAAGACTCTGAAACTTCAAAAAAAATAGGTTCTTCATTAGAAGATTTGAGAAAAGATTTAAAAAATAAAAAAGAAAGTATATTAAATCAAAAAGATAAAATAATTGAAGATTTAAAATATATGCAATCTCAATTAAATTTCGACCCCAAAAAACGTGAAGAAGCTAAAATGAAAAAAGTATCAAAAAAAATAGCTTCTGGTAGTTTAACTGCAAAAAAATCTGCAGCACTATTAAATTCAATATATGCTTATAATGCTAATCCTGATAACAGTAAAATTGTATTTGGCTTAAATAAAGTTTTAGATACAGGTGTTAATTTAAGTAATAGATTGGTAAAATGGTCTTATGACGATTACAAAAAATCCTTAAAAGGTGATACTTCTTTTAATCTTTCTATTAATTTCTTAAAAGAAGAAATTAGATCTTATTATCCTTCTGCTTTAAAAAAAGAATTTGAAGAAAAGAAACAGGAAAAGATAAAGATTGCTTCAAAAAGATATGAAGTTGTTTATTCTGGTTTATCAACTGCTTTAAAAGGATATTCATTAAGAGAATTATTAGAACCTTCTCTATTAAAATTATCTAATAAAAAAATACCTGAAAGTATTGAAAATAGAGATCAATTAAAAGAAAACTTTAATAAATCTTATTTTAAAGCTCTTGTTAAAGCAACTAAATCAGCTGGTAAGAAAGAAGAAAAATTACAAGCTTTTGAAATAATTTTAACTAATTATTTTAAAGTTTCAAATATTGAAGAAATAAAAATAATTAGAGATTATCTAAATAGAAATGAAAAAGGTGAAATTAATATAAATGACAATATTAATATACCTATTGCTAATCAATTAAATTTAGTAAAATTAGATAATGTATTAAAAGAATCTAATCTATTAAAAGATATTTCTGTTTCTGACGTTTGCGGTGCTTATATTAAATATAGAGAAAATCAATTTGATATAAAAAATGATAATAAAGTTAGAGATAAAGAGACAGTAGATCTTTTAAATAAAAGAAATTTATCTTTAAATGAATTTAATAAATTAAGTTCTGAAGAAAAACAGCAATATATATTAAATTTAAAAAGAGAATTATATTCTATATATTATAAAATGGGACCAAACGGATTATCTGAAAAACTAAAAAATATATTTTTATATCCTTCTGATTTAAAACAATTATTATTTATTAAATTAAAAGAAGAAGAAAGTGAAGTTTTTGAAGACGATTTAAAAAATGACAATTCTTTTCAAGAAGTCTTAAATAGTAATCTTTTTGATATTATAAAAAAAGAAAATCTTATTGAAATTTTACTTAAAAATAATCCTGAATTATTTTCTAGTAAAGCAATAGATTATATATATTCTTCAAATGAAGATAGGTTAGATTTTGCTAAAAAAGTTTTGTATGAGTTAGATAGACAAGATTTAAATACTAATGAAATTGATTTTTATATAAAAGATTTGGAAAAACAATTAAATTATAAACATAATAAAAATGAAAAATATAAAGAATTAAAAAATAATTTATCTATTTTTATCGAAAATGGTGGTGAATCTTTTGAAGTTTTTTTAAAAGAGAATAATATTGAAGATATAGATATTTCAGATTTTCATATATATTTAAAAGATAGTTTCAATGTGAAGGAATTTTCTATTGTAAATATTTATATTTTAAAGAATCAAATAAGTAATATATCAGATAAAGAAGTAGATATTTTATTAAAAGATATAGAAAATGATTTAAATGGTGGTTTTCTTTTAACAGAGTCTATAAAAAATAGATTAAATAAATATGACGATTTTGCTATAAATTCTATAATCAATAAATTGATAGATAAAAAAGATAAAACAAAAATAGAAGAAGCTATTTTATCTTATGCTGAAATTAACAGAGATTTCTCTTATACAAATTCAACTGAATTAAAAGAAGTTTTTAAAAAAAGAACTAATATTGTTTTAAAAGATTTAAAATCTGGAAATAAAGAATCTTTATATTCTTATTTTGAAAATCTAGATCAATCTGAAATGACAATTGAGCACAAATTTGAATCAATCAAAGAACTTATTGATATTCTTGATAATAATAAAGAAGTTTATATAAATAAAAATGTAGCAAAAGCTGTTTTAGAAAATATAAAGAATTTTGAACTATACTTAAATTTCAGTAATGATAAAGAAATCAAGGATTTAAGTTTTAAATTAAATAAAGTTTTAAGTTTTTATGAAAATTATGAAGAAGCAATAAAAGAATATGATAAAAATAAGACCATAGAAGTGCTTAAAAACGAAAAAAAAGAATTAGACAACTCATTACTAGAAGAAGATAAAATAAAGCTTAGAGAGCTTTTAAATAAAGCTAAAAAAGAAAATGATACTGAAAAAATTATTACCTTTTATTTATCCTTAAAAGGTTTTATATCTATTGAAGATATTGATAGGGCAGAAAATGTAGCTATCAAATCAGATAATCAAGAAGATTTTAAAATGGCAAAAGATTTAAGAAAAATTACGTCTGAATATATTAAATCAGGTTTATTAATTAAAAACAGTGATAAGTTTGAATTTAAAGATAAGAATTCTAGAATAAAATGCTTACAAGAAGTTAAAGAAGAAGTTAAGCAAGAAACTAAGCAAGAAACTAAGCAAGAAAGAGATTTTTCAAAAGAAGTTATCTCAAAAATAAAATCTGAACTAAAAAATTTTAAACCTGGAAATATGAAAAATATTTCAAAGAAAAATTCTTTATCAGATAAAGATAATTTTTTAATAAATGTTAATGAAATAACAGAATCAAATATAAAAGAAATGTTAAAGTATTCTGTTTCTGAAAATGAAATGACAAAAGAAGAAGCTAATAAATATTATTCTTCAATAAAACAAAGAATAAATGATTTAGTCAATATAGGTATTTTAAAAGAAAATTATATTGGTAGTTATTCATTTGAATCACAAGATACTAAAAAAATTCTTTCAAATATGAAAGGTTTATCATTTAATGAACTATTAAATATTTTTTCTAAACAATTCATTAAAGAAAACTCTAAACAAGAAGAAACTACTAAAAAGAAAAAGAAAAAATCTATAAAAAAACAACAAAATTCAGTAAAACAAATACAAAAACCTATTTAGGCTTTTGTATAATACATAAAAAAATGGGGTATTTACTATGTATGAAAAAACAACAGAAAATTTTGATAAATCTTTACAATCTCAACAAGAAATAGAAAATCAATTTGAAGAAATTGTAGAACAACAAGAAGGGCAAGAACAACAAGAAGAAGATCTTAATAAATTAGTTAATGATTTAGAAAAACAAACTAAAAAAATAGAAAAAGAGATTATTTCCAAAGGAAATAAATTGTCTAATTTAGACGTTTTTTATGATCAACAAATTGAAATGTTAAAACTTGAAAAAATAGAAAAGAAAAAAAGTCTAGTAAGAGACCTTAAAAATTTAAAAAAGAAATTCAAAGAAAGTTTAAGTGAAATTCAAAAATTAAGATTAAAACTAATAAATCAAATATAAAAGGTTATAAAAATGGGATTTAATGCTGCTGATAAAGATAATCAAGGTTCTTCAGAAAAGAAAAAGATATATGAAACAAAATCTGACTTAATGTCAGAAATTGATAGTGTAAATAAAGATATATCAGCTTCTGATAAAGCTTCTGTATATTTAAATAGTTTTAAATATCAATTATTTATATTTTTTTCTTTTTTTTACTCAATACCTATATTCTTAACCTTATTGTTTTCTTCTTTATATTTTTTTAATGAAGAAAACAATATATTTATATTAAGAGATTTATTTTCTGAAGAAACAATAGATTTTTTAATTAAATATGGATATAATTTTATAGACACATATACTTATTACATAAACTTTGGTTGGTTAGCAAGTATATTCGGTTTTGATTATCAAACATTGTTTAATTTTTATACTTCTGTATTAACTCAAGATACAGAACAAAATGTTGTTATGGGCGTATCTTTACTAACAACATTAACCTATCTTGTTTTAACTTTTTTAATTGGTATCTTTTTTACATTTATTTTTAGAAAAAGACTTGTTGCTGAATCAACATTGGAACAATTAATAAAAAAATTAAATAAAGCGTATATAGCAAATCAAAATCAAACAGCAAAAGAAAAGTATGACTCTTCTTTACATATATCAGAAAGTGCTGTCATGGAAGCTGAAAAAACAGCTATGAAATTTAGTATGGATAAAGATATTAAAATGTTAAAGAAAACAAAAAAAGATATATTAGAACAGTTAAAAAAAGGTAAATACACAATAATTGAAGCAAAAGAAATTTTTAATTTAGCTATTGCATATAAAGATAGTCCTTTTGCTAATATGGTAAGTTCTATTGTTAATAGAGCAACAAATGAAATTGTTAAAGATTTACTTACAATGAAAACAGACGAAGAATTATATTCTCTTTTGTTTTTAAATTTTTCAGATTATCAAAAAAGAACCATATTTTCTTATAATTTTGATATTTTTTCAGAAAAGAAAAACAAAAAAATTAAAGATAATTTTAAACCAATGTGGGAAAAATTAAAAAATAATAAAAATAAAAGAAAAGAAGATTATATTAAAGCTTTAGCTGTTATTAGATTTTTCAAAAATTATCCAGATAATATTATTTATAAATATCTAGAATCACAAGGTTTAAAGTTTACAAAAGAAGATAAATTATTTGTATCAGAATATCGTTGGATAGTTTTTTATTACATGGAAAAAAGAAAAAATGTTTTTATAAAAATGCCTGATATGCCTTTAAAATTAACTTTTCCTTCTATAAAAAATAAAGATAAATTAATAGAACTTTATCAAGTTTTTTTAAATATAAATAAAAGAGAAACTATGATCATGAAAACTATAATGCCAGCTCAATTAGCTGCTGGTGCTACACAAGAAGAAATAGCTGAAAATGAAGAAAGAGCAAATGAAGAGTTATCTAAAAAGATTAAAATATATGTTATTTCTTTAAAGAAAATTCTTAAAAAAATGATATTAATTATATTAAATGATTTAAATATAGAAGTTAAAAATAATTTTGATAAAATTCTAAGTTCTACAATAATTGAATATTATAAAATAAAATCCAATCAATCTTTTACAGAAAATCAATCATTAGTATCTCAATTTAGTGTTTTTAAAATTGACGACTTCTATGCTATACTTAATATGGTTAGAAAAAAAATAGGAAACTATGAGATAGAAATAGAACCTGAATTTGCAGAAAGATACAAAAAACTTAATTTAGATAAAGTTTGGTATTATATTAAAAAGGATAGAAATCCACCAGTTGACATTTCTTGACTTTATATTAGTTAAGTTGTATAATAATAATAAAAAAGTAGGTATAAAAAAATGAAGAAAATATTTTTGCTATCAATATCCTTATTTTCTATTAATTTGTTAGCTAATTCAGAAGATTATGCAAAACAAGTTTATAAATTATATAATCAGCAGATACAACAAAGTTCTCAAAACTGGTCTTCTGCTGCTGACTTAACAACACAAGCTTTAATGAATACTATGGATAAAAAACTTAATAATAAAAATATTATTATAAAAAACCTAAATGGTGAAGATAAAAATATTGACTCAGAATCTTTTTATTATTTTAATATGAGTAATGGTCAATTAGTCTCTTCTGAAGAATATAGTTCAATATTTCAAATAAAAGAAAAACCAACTAGCAATTTAATAAAACTTAAATACAATGTAGATTATGGAAAGGTTATTATATGGCTTGATAATGGTGCTTCAGCTGTTTTAAATGTAAATAACGATCTAACTATTGATTGGAATAAAATATTGAATAGTTATAAATTTATTGGTGGTAAATTACAATGAAAAAAATATTATTATTATCATTAATCAGTTTTTCTTTTTTAAATGCAATAGATATTAATCCAAAATTCAAATCATTACTTATTGAAGATAATATTAAAGAACCAAGCACTAATACAATAACATATATAAAAGAAAAGCCTATTGTAAAAAAAGAAAGAAAAATTATAAAACAATATGTAGAAAATAATAAAATGTTTTTAATGAGTATTGAAAAACTTATTGAAAAAAGAAAGTTAAAATCAGCTTCAGATCTTTTCAATTCACTAGATATAGATATGAAAAATTCAAAAAAAAGAGAGTATAAAATATTTTTTAAAATTGGTAATTCTTTTTTAACAAAGAATATTGTATTTAATCAAATATCTTTCGTAGGTAGAGCAAAAACAAAAGAACTTTTAAATATTTTCTTTGAGTATTTTGATAAAAGTTTAATTCAAGACACTAATTATAATTTAAAAATGATTTCATTAGTTGATCAATCAAATCTTAGTTCCGACGACAAATCACGATATAAATCTCAATTCTATTATTTATCTGGAAAAGCAACAATAGCTCTTCAACTAATACAGCAAGTAGTTCATAAAACAAAAGAAGATAAAGTATTTGAACAAAATTTATTTAAAATGTTGACTACAATACAAGAGATATATTTTAAACAAATACTAAAAACAACTCATAAACAATGGGCTTTAGAATCTTTAAAAAGAAGTAATCAAGGGGGTAAATAAATCATGAAAAAAACATTAATATTATTATCTATTATAGCTATAAGCTCTTTAAATGCTTTTCAGTATCCTGAAACAAATATTCATAAAAAAACTTCAATACCAAAAGTAATAGATAATACAAACCAAGAAGATTTAACAAAAGAACAATTAGACGCAAAAGCTTTACAAGAAAAAGTTAATAAATTAAAACAAGAAATTATCAGACAAAAGTCATTAACTCTTTTCGCTTTAAAAGATAATAAAATAAATGTTAATCCAAATCAAAAATATATAACTGCACATATTCCTTATAATAATATATCAGAATTTATTTTTGATAAAAAAATTCAAAAAATAGAAACAATTCAAAATCCAAAGTTAGGTGTTGAATTTAATTACAAATCAAATCCATATAAATTAATCTTAAAAAATAAAGACGATTTATTACAACAACAAATAAAAATTACATTTATAGACGATACAGAAATAAAACTTATTTTAGATATAGGTAAGAATCCTAACAAAAGGTTTGTTACGAATTATGTTTATATAGATAGTGCTAAAAAATCTTTAATACCAGAATTTCAAAAAAAATTAAAAATTAAAAATATTCATGTGTATTTTAATAATGTTGCAACAAAGCTAATTATAGATAGATTAACAATGAGTGAAGATTTTCAACCTATGCTAAAAAATGCTATAAAAATACCTAAAAATCTATCTGTTATCTGGGACGGTAAAGCTAAGATAGCTGATTTATATGGTGAACACAATATAGACTATAAAATAATATTAGAATATGTTTTTGAGACACCTTATGTAAAAGATTTGAATTTTAATCAAATTAAAAGACTTGTTTTAAATGAAATGACAATAGTAAATAATTCTTCTGAAAAAACATTAGTTTTATCTGAAAGTTTTATAAAAAATAGATTTAGTAATTATGTTGCATTTTATGTAGGAAATATAGAAGAAGGTGATAATAAAATTATACCGAATGGTAGAAAAAGAATATTGATCGTTACTGAAGAAAAAGAGACAAAAAAATGAAACAAATAGAGCTTATAAATAATTTAAAATTTATTTATAATTTTAATTTTTTTATTGTTGATTTAATTTCTTTATATGAAGAACAATTAGATATATTTTCTAATGAAGATATGGTCTCTATATTATCATTATCTAGAAATAATTTAAAAAATAATGAAATTAATACTGAGAATTTATATCTAAAAAAAGAAAATATAATTGATTTTTTAGAAAAAGAATCTAACTTTTATTATATTGTTAAAGTTTTAGAATTATTAGAAGAAAAAAATAAATATACTGATATTCTAAATAGTCTAAAAAATAAATATGAAGAGAAAAAACTAAAAGAAGAAACTGAAAACTTAAAAAATATGGAAACACAACAATTAGAAGAAAAATTAAAAGATCTTGAAGATAAAAACAGTTTATTAACTTTATTAGCTTTAAATGAAGGTATATAATTATGATTTTTATTTTAGATCCTAAAAAAGAAAGAAAGATTTTTAACTTTATAAAAGAGAATTTATCAGAAAAAGATATACAAAAATTCTCTTTATCTGACAATTTCTTTAAAATAATAACTAAACAATTATCATTAAATAATAATACAGAGAATAAATTATTAAAATCAAGAGTATTATTATTTAAAATACTTCTCTTGATAGATTTAGATAATTTAAATAAAGCTGATTTTGATAAAAGAGTAAACGAATTAAAAAAAGAAAATAATGAACTTTTAGAAATAATTAAAAAAATAAAAAAATATCTAACTATAGATAAAAAAAATAAACAAAATCTAGAAAAAGATATTCTTATTAAAAAAATAAAAAAAGAAGAAGAAATTTTTAATATATTGTATAATAAACTAAAAAACAGGGTAATTTAATGGAAGAATTAGATTTAAATAATATAGATAAAATTTCTTTAAAAAATATAAGAAAATCTTTTAATAAAAAATTTAAATTCTTCGGTTTTTCTTTCTCTGAATATGCTTTATTAATGAATTCATTTAGAGCGACTTTTTTAGTTTTTGCATTTTTAATGGCTTTAAAGGGTTTAATTGGAATAAATCTACCTGTTTTTTCATTAACAGCATTATCTTTTATTTTCTTATTATTTTCAATTAAACGAATTAATAAAAAATTTAAAGAAGATATGGGTTTTTTTGTTATTAAAAAAGAAGGTTTTGCTAAAGCTATTTTTACTAACGGTAAGAAAAATAAAAGAATTATAGAAGAATCAAAAAGAATAGTAAATTTACAATAGGTGGTTAAATATGTTTAAATTCAAAATTACAGATAATTTAATAAAAATTGTTTTCATTGTTGTTTTCTTAATATTAACATATTCAGTTTATAATCTGTTTTTAGCTTTAAATAACTTTAAAGAAACTGTATATAAAGAGTCTTTAAAGAAAAGTGTTATAGTTTTAGACTCTGTTGGTAATCAAGAATATGTTAAATTGTCTACAGCGAGAGAAGACGTTATAAGTTCCCTTTCTTTAGAATATGTAAAAAGAATGTTAACTTATGATTATATAAATTATAAATCTAATTTATCATGGTTAAAAACCTATAGTTCAAAAACAACTTATCAAAAATGGTTGAAAATGTTTGAAGATTATGGTAAAAATCTTAAATTTACAAAAAGTTCTTATAAGGCCATTATTAAGAATGCTGCCTATTCTATAGATAAAAATAATTATATAGCTTATTACGAAGTTCAGCATAAATTACTAAGTAAAACAAAGAAAAAATCATTAACTTATATAGTTCAATTAACATTCAATTTTTCAGAACCAACAAATGTAAATAAATTAGGCTTATATGCTGTCGATTTAGAGATAACTAATATAAAAGATTTTGATATGGAAGAATACAAAAACATTTTTGGGGGTAAATAAATCATGAAAAAAATATTTATAATTTCAATTTTAACAACATTTCTTTTTGCTGATAGTTTTCAGGATAGGTTCACTGTAGACATACAAAGATTAACAAAAACAACAATAGAAAAACAAGAAAATCTACAAAAACAAGAAACTAAAAATCAAGTTTATAATAGAAATCAAATAATAAATTCTATAGAGAAACGAAATTTACCAGATTTAATTATAAAAAAACCTAAAAAAATAAATATATTTGTTAGAAAATCATATACTTATATTGGTGATAAAATTATTGTTGCAAATCCTGCTAGTTATAAAACAATAATTATAAAACAAAAACAAGATTGGGAATTTTAATTATTTGACATTTTCTTTTTAAAATTGTATAATAAAAATAAAAAACGGGGTTTATTATGATTACAAAAAACATACTATCAATATCTTTAATTTCAACACTTTTTCTATCCGGTTGTTCAGCAACTTTAAATTCAGTTAAAGGTGGTCCCGTAAAAATTAAGTCAGTAGAAAAAGATTTAAAAAATATTGATAGAATAACTCAAGAGTCTGAAAGATATATATCTATTAAAAACTTAGATAAATATTATTTTAATATAAAACCCAATGAAACTTTAGGTGATATTATAAGAAAAATAAGAAAAGATCTTCCTCAAATAAATTTATTTGTCAATAAAAATGTAAATATACATGCAACTCTTGGTTCTGACGGATCTTTACACCACATAACAATTTTTCAATATTTAGATTTCTTAAATAATTATTATAAATCAGATAAAAAGTTTTCTTTAAAATTAATTAACAATGTTTATACACTTTCTATTGAAAAAAATGAAGATAAATTAAATGAAGATATTCAGAAGAAAATAGAAAGAAAAACAAAAGAAAATATAAAATTATTTAAAAAAATGTCTATTGAGATAGGTAAAGAAGATACTTATTCTAGTTTCTTTTCTGATTTATATGATATTTATAAAATAAGAACAAATCTTAAATTAATAAATCAAAAAGATTTCTTAAATAAAGAAATTGGATTTGATTATAAAGGTTCTTTATTTGATTTTATTGAAGGATTAAAAACAACTTATGACTATGGTATTAACTATTATGGTGGAATAACAATTTATGACCATGTAAATAAAACTTATACATTAAAAATACCAGCTATTGCTAATGATAATTCTAATTTAAAATCAGAAAAATTTAATCTCTATGATTCTTTAGAAAAACAAATTGATAATGTGTTTAAGTCTAATGATTTTTTAGTTAAAGACGATAATTCAACTTTATCGTCAATTAAAGAGTCAGTTTTTATAAATAAATCAGCAAAAACTGTTTCTATTGTTTCTAAACCTTCCAATTTAACTAAAATTGATAAAATAATTGATCATTTTAATAAAACTTATAGTAAAGCTATTTATTTCAAAATTTCATTTATTAATGTTGAATTTTCTTCTGATCAAGGTTTTGGTGTAGATATTTCAGGTTTAATGTCAGATCTTATTGATAAAGGTTTAGCAAAAGTTTCAAATAACTTAACTTCTGTTGTTTCTTCGACTTCACAAGTATTAAATCCAAATACTTCTTTTAAAATCGTTAATAATAAAGGTTTAACAAAGGCTTTATTTAGTAATTTAAATAAATATGGTAGAAGTAAATTAGTTCAAACGCCTTCATTTATCTCTTTAAATGCAACACCTTATTTTTTTAACACAACAAATAAAAGAGATTATATAAAAGAGATTAAAGAAGAGTATACTAATAATACATATACCTCTTCTACAAACCCGACAACAACAACAAACAGTTCTAAAACATTAGACGTTCAAACATTAGAAACAGGATTTAATCTATCAATATTACCTTATATTGACGAAAAAACAGATAATATATATGTTATATTAAATCCTTCTATGAAAGATCTTGTTAGCTTAGAAAGTTATACTTATGAGTCAGGCTCTGCTGATAGCAATGGTAATATACCAAAAAATACTATTCAATTACCTAATATTAAAGAATTAAATCTTGGAAATGGTCAAACAATTAGAATTAAAAACGGTGAAACAACTATAATAGGTGGATTTATTATAGATAATGATTCTTATGTAAAAGAAGGTTTACCTGGTGTAGATAGAAAAGAAGGTTGGCTAGATTCTATTTTTTCTACAAAATCTAGAACTTATAAAAAATCTGAATTAATTATAATTATTACAGCAACAACTTTAAATGAATAGAAGGTGATTTTATGAAAAAAATATTATTAAGTTTATCTTTATCAACTTTATTGTTTTCAAGTATAACAACTGAAAAATATGAATTAACAACTGGTATAGATTCAAAAACAAATCTTTCTACACCTGTTGTTTTAAAATATTCTGGAAATAAAAATAATGCTCATATATTCACTGTTTCTACTGAAGAAAAAGACGCTGCTGAAATAAATACTAAATTCAATTGTTCTACTGGTGATATAGATATTGACGCTTCAGTTTTAGATATACCAAGAGAACTTCAAAATCAATTTAATACTTTATTTAAAGATACAGATTCTATTATTAAAGAATTAGCATATCAAGAACTAACTGAATTTCTTTTAGACGAAATGGCAAAGATTCATTATAATATGTCAAAAGAAGCTGGTGGCGACGCTCTAAAGGCTTTTGACGGTATATCTATGGCTTATACAGAACAATGTATAGCTTCAACTATTGATAAATCTATAGAATTATCATTAGAAGGTGGTGTTGGATTATCTGTTTATGATTTATTTTCTGGTAAATTTGGTATTAATGCTACTGAATTAATGGGTATAACTAAATGTCTTAGAAATTCTGAATATGATTCTTTGGACGATAAAGATAAAGAGCGTTTTGAAGATTCAAAGCGTTGGGTTAGACATTTGTTTTATAAAATATTAAATGAAAGTTTTGATATAGATATAAATAATAATATAACAGCTGACTGTAAAGAATGGGATATTCAAAAAAATAAAAAAGACGAAATAGGTTATAATATTGCTTGCAAGGGTGTTTTTACTGATCTTTTAGGTAATAAGACAAATGTATCCGTAACGGGTGAACAAGTTGCTGTAGGAACTAAAAAAACTTCATTTAAAGAACAAACTGAAAAAGGTTCTGACGATTCAAAAAAAGCGAAATTAGACAAACAAGTTAAAAAAGATTCAGATTTAGATACTAGTAGAGTTTTAAAATCAAGTTCAATAGAATATGAAGGTGTATTAACAAAAACACCTTCATTTTCTGTATCTAAAAATACTATAGATATATTAGATTTTTCACCGGAAGAACGATTAACTTTTAATTTATATATATTTAAAAAAGCTAAAAATTTAATAAATAATCAAAAAACGACTAGTAAAAAAATTAAAGAAGCTTCTATTGAAGCAATTAGAAGATTATTATCTATCAATAAATTAAATGAAAGTGTTTTTTTAAAATATAAATGTGCTTATATTGGAACACCTCAAGATTCTTGTAAAATGCAAGACTTTCCACTTATAAAAGTTGACAATACAACTCAATTAAGAGAAGAAGTTAAAAGATTATATGAGTCAGAATTAAAAGAAAAGGCTTTATATTATAATTATTTATCAACAGGTTTAGTTTCTTTAGAAGATAAAGAAAGAGTTAAAGAACAAATATTGTATAAAGAAGGTGAAAATTATTCAGCTAATTCTTTCAAAAAAGAATTATTATTATCTTCTAGGAAAAATTTAGATATGTGGAATATGATAAAGGGTTTTGTTTTTGCAGGATCTCAACAAATATTTTTAAATGAATATAGTCATTATGATTTAGATACATTAAATCTAATGAAATATATAAATAATAATGTTTCAAAAATAAATAATGGTTTAATTCTACTAAATCAACCCCATGAATTGGATATGGCTAGAATATTGTTTAATTATAGTAGAAATATTGTAAATGTTAAAATATTATTAGCTACAAAAACTTCAAATAAATCTTATACTATTTCTCAAAATGCTTCAGATATAAATAATAATTTTATATATTTAGATTATAATAATCAATATATACTATCAAAATCATATAAACAATATTTTAATATAGATACTAAGGAATTAGAAGAAATAACAAACAATATACGTTTAGTAAAAAATCTTTATGTTTCAGAATATATTGAAGTATTATCTAGAAGAATGGACGCTATAAGAGCATGGTTATATTCTTTTCAGAAAAGAAATTACAATATGAATGCAGCAATGCTACAACTTCAAAAATTAAACTTAAAAAAAATAGAACTTAAAATAGAACAAAGAAAAAGAATTTTAAAAGAAATCAGGGATTAAATTAATTCTTGAACCTGATTTCTTCCGTTTTCTTTTGCTGTATAAAGTGCTTTATCCGCTTTTTCAAAAGCTTTATCTAAATCATTATCTATATAAGATACACCAATACTAACAGTTTTATATCCTACTATTTCAATATATTTATTTTCTATGTTTTTTCTAATTCTTTCTGATATATTTTTAATTGATTCTTTATCAGAAATAATAATAAATTCTTCACCACCAAATCTATATGCTTTATCTTCACGCCTTAAAGATTTAGCTATAACACCTGAAATTTCCTTTAATACTATATCACCAACATTATGTCCAAAAGTGTCGTTAACACTCTTAAAATGATCAAGATCAAGAATAGCTATACCTTTATCATAAAAATATTTATTATCTTCCATATATGCACTTTTATTTAATAATCCAGTTAATGGACATGTTCTTCTTTTTCTTTTTTCTTCAATTAATCCTATCTTTAAATTTTCCATATTTTCAAAAATTCTTAAAAGATCTGTATTCTTAATCTCAATATATTCTTTAGTTCCTTTTTTATGTTTGTTTTTATCAAGAATATTAACCATATCATTAAAATATTCAAATTTATCTTTGTTAGATTCATTTTCTTTCTTTAACAAAACAAGTCTTGTCTCGTCTTTTAAAATAAACATAAATTCAATTTCTATTCCATTATTATCTTTAATAATATCTTTTGTTATACTAAAATAAAAATCATTTAATTTAAGATATTCGCCTTCTTTTTCAAATATATCATAAATATTTTCACAAATTATATCTTCCCTTGGTAAGCCGACATATTGAACAACCATATTATTAATATAAACTATATTTTCATTCAAATCTGTTTTAACAATTAAGAAAAATCTATCAACTATCTCTTTATATTCTGCTTCTATTGATTGTCCAATATCATTTTTTTTAAAAATATCTAATTCAAAGTTTTTATTCATTTTTTTCACCTATTTTTATATTCATTATATCTTTTTATTAACACCATTATATCTTATTTATTAATTAATGTCAAATTTTAATCTTGTATAATATATAAAAAAGATAGGTGAAAACTATGTTAAAATATATTCTACTTGTTTCAATTTTAATTTTTTCTGCTTGTTCAAATAAAGAAATTAAGATTTCAGAGAATACAAAAATATATAAAAATAAATATTATAAACAATTATTAGAAAAATGTAGTTTAAATTCTAATGAATTAGATTGTTCTAATAGAAATATAACTGATAATGATCTTTTAATGATTAATTTTTCACAATTTACAGAAATTGAAAAAATTGATTTATCAAATAATAACTTAAATAAAATACCAGATTCTATATCTTATATGTATAATTTAAAGGAATTAGATTTATCTAATAATAATATTAATTACCCTGATATAATTTGTTCCACAATGTTTAATTTAAAAACCCTAGATCTTTCAAATAATGGTGTCAAAGTATTTAATACAGATATCTTTCTCAATTCAAATTTAGAAGAAATTAATTTAAAAAATAATGATTTAAAATATATAAACTCTTTAATTATGAAAATTAAAAATATTAAACTTGATAAAGACGTAAAAATAGGGGGTTAATAATGATAAAAAAACATTTAACTAAGATTATTTTATTAATAATATTATTATTTCTAAGTATAAATTCTTTATATTCTTTTAAAATAAATACAAAGGTAAATTTACCTGAAATTAAATATAATCTTAATATAGCAAAAGTATCTATTAATAAAAAAGAACTAGATCTACTTTATTTTTTTAAATATATGTGTTCTGTAGATAATATAAAAGATATAAAACAAATATCTTCAATTTCATGCTCAAATAATATTTTGTTAGACTCTGAAATTAGAAATATTGATTTTTCTTTAATTAAAGATAATTTACTTGAAATAGATTTTTCAAATAACTTATTAACAAAAATACCAGAACAATTTTACACATTTAAAAATCTTAAAAAAATGAATTTATCCGGAAATAATATATCTATTATAAAACAAAAAATATCTAATTTAAAATACTTAGAATATTTAAATATATCTGATAATAATTTAATAACCTTTGGTTTAAGACCCAAGACACTAACTAAATTAAAATATTTAAATATTAGTAATAATAATTTCAAAACAAATTTTAATTTAAAAAGACCTGGTTTAAAAATTATAAAAAAGAACTATAAAAAAGTTCCAGATAGAATTATAAAAAAAACAATCAAAGAGATCATAGAAACTCAAAAAGAAGAGCAATTAAAAGTTATTAAACCTCTAATTACAAAAGATTTGTTAATTTATAAAAAAATATATAAACCTACATATTTAAATCAAAATAAAAAAAGAAAAAAAGAAATAAATATTATTGATATTAATATTCCAGACGTTAATTTGACAAAACCTATAAAAAAAGATATAATGATAAAAGAAATTAAAGATCTTGAAATACAAACTAAGGTTTTAGAAAATTCTATAAAACCAAAAGAAGAATTAAGAGAGTCTAATGAAGAAAAAGATATGGAAGCTCTTATTGAAAAGTCAAATTCTTTATTATTGCCAACAGAAGAAGAAACTTCAATTGAGTCAATTAAAGAAAAAATTAAAAAAAGAAAAGAAACTGAAAGAAAAGAGCAAGAATTTTTTATGAATTTAAAGAAAAGAAATTAAAAATAAGGGGTGATAAAAATGAAAAATATTATAATATTAACAACTCTAACAATTTTATTTACAGGTTGTATTAATACAAATCCTACCCCTGAAATAAAAGTTAATAATGTAATACATACAACAAATGAATATACAGATTATGATAAAACACCTATATCTGACAATACAAAGCCTTCTTGGTCAAATATAAAGATAGATAACAATAAATTTATAACAACTATTGCAAAGTCAACTAAAAGTGGATCTTATAATGAAGTTTTATATTCAGCTTTAGGAAATGCTGGATTATCTTTTAAACAAAAATTACAAAAAAGAATAAATCTTATGAATAAAGATATTATTGAAAATATGCCTTATTCTGTTTCTAAAATAAATCTCTTTTATGGTGTTATAGATACTATATTATCTTATTCTTTAAATGAAAATTCTATTATTGACATTAAATTAAACCAGGATAATTCAGTTGAAATTTATGTTTTTCTATCGAAAGATATGGTTGCAGATATTTTATATGAAGAAGCTTTAAAAAAATTAAAAGATAATAATATATTATTATCTGACAATCAAAAAATCATATTAAAAGAGAGTATATTTAAATATGTTTAAATCAATAGAAGAATATAAAAAAGATCTTATAATAAAAGAAAATAATTACTCTTATGCTGTTATTTTTGAGAAAGATAATCAATTATATTTAAAGCCATATTTATATACTTTTGACAAAACGTTATTTGAAAGACCATTAATTGAATTTATGAATGAAGTTTATTTTAATTTTAGTTTTCCTGTTAAGATTAATCAAAAATTTATTTCAAATGATAAAGATAAAGAAATATTTATAAAAAATTGTAAAACAGATAATATGTTTACAATTTATAATACAGATAAAAAAATAATTTCATTCGATTTAAATAAAGAAGTTTTAATAAGTGATTTTAATTTTTATTATTTAGATAAGTTTTTAAAATTCTTAAAAATAGATAAAGTAGAATATAATAAATTGTTAAAAAAATATTTTTACAATTTTTTAATTAATAATAATTTTATTATCACTCATTTTTATATAGATAATGAATTATCTTTATTTTTTAACGGTATTGAAATTAAACAATTAAAAGAAAATAAATATATACAGGTGGTTTAAATGAAAAAAACATTATTAATATTATCTTTATTTTATTCATTATCTTATTCTCAAACAAACAATGATCCAGAATTTAAATTACAAATAAATAATTCTGGTAATTACTATCAAATGAAAGGTAGTTTAAAATTAGGTTTAGGTGATAATTTATTAAGTGGTGTAAAAGAAGATATATACAAAAAAATAGACGATTCTGTAGATCCTTTAATTAAAAAATTAAAACAACTTCAAGAAAAAAATATGAAAACTTTTAATACAGAAACATATACTGGTAATACTTACAGTTCAAATATAGGAAAATCTTTCACAAAATTAATAGGTGTTGATACTACTTCAAAATCAACAAAAAAATTTAAAGAAAAATATAAAGGCGGAATTGGTGGTTTTATATTTAATAATAAAAAATTTTCTGCTGATACAGGTGGATTAAACCCTTTTGCAGATTTCAATAAAAAGTTTCAAGATAAAATATCTGAAATAAATTCAGAAATAACTAGTTTTTCTAAAGTTAGTGATTTTGTTAATTCAAAATTAGAAGATCCAATCAAAACTTTTGATAAATATAGAAAAATAGATTTAAAAAATTTAACTGAAAATTTATTAGATACTGGTTCTAAAAATTCAGCTAGTAAACAATATCTTATAGATATTGCTTCTGGAAAAAACTCTAATGTAGCATTTAATAATTACTATAAAAAAGCTTATCCTAATTATTTTCCTGAAAAATCAAAAGTTTCATTTGATTTTGAAAATAGATTACCTAAAACTAATAATATGTGTGACATTACAAAATGTTTGTTTGGTGATTGTGATTCTTTATCTGCTGCTGAAAAACAAGATTTTGAAAGTAAAGTTGAAAAACTTAGAAAACAATTACTTAAAAAAGCTATATATGTTATGGCTAAAAAACTTATTCAAGAATTTTATATAAATGAATATATTCAATATGCTCAAAGGGCTATGAGCTGCTCTGTAGAAGCTTCTATGGCCGTTACGTTAGACACTATGGGTTTTGGTGTTCCAATAACCTCAACGTCTGGTATATCTAATGTAAAAATGAATGGTTCAAAATCTGCTACAAATGGACAATCAGTTAAAGATTCTTCAAAAAAAACAGCTGATTGTCTACGGATTGACGATTATTCTTCAAAAACAGAAGAAAATAAAGATACAAAATTTGCAGCAAATGCACAAGGTGAGGGTGTGGATTTTTATGGTCTTACAGCCAGCATTTGGGAACCTTTAATGGCTCTAGGTGGTGAATTTAAATTACAAACAGATAAACCTGTAAAAGAATTTGCTGATAAAGAGCATGTTAATTCTTGTATTTTACAAGGTAAAACAATTACTTGGAAAAATTCATTCAATACTTGTATGGAAACAGGCGAAACAACAGAAGTTAAATTTAATGCAAAATTACAAATAATGATTCAGAATTTATTTGAAAAATTAAGAAAACATAAAAAATTACAATGTGAATTATCAAAAGAATTAGCAAAATCAGAAAAATTACATTTTTCTTTATTGAAATATTCAGATATGATACCTTCTTTAATAGAAACTGATTATAATAACCATTCTTCTTCCGGATTTATGGACGCTGTTGCTTATTTATTAAATAAAGATATAAAAATCAATAAAATAATTACAGATAATCAAGTGTGTATGGATTCTGTATTGACTGCAAAAGAAAATAATACTCAAAAAAGCTGTTCATTAACTGTTAATTCAGATTCCTTTTCTGTCGACTCAAATAGTTCTAATGAAGATATAGACAAATCTTTTAAAGATTTTTGTAATAGTAATGGTGAATATTTTTTATCACTTGGAAATGTAAAAGAGCTAATGAAAACAAATAATGATTTTAAGAAAAAAGCTTTTCCAATTATTTCAGATATAAATTATTGTTCAACTTATTTTAAAGAAAAATTCATAAAACCGACAATAAGTTATGATAAAGTTCCAATGAAAACTCTTTATATAGAAACTTTATTGGAAATGAAATATAGATATGAAGATCAAAATAATTTTAATCAAAATATGTTTCAAAACTATCTTCAAACTTTTGATTATATGAGTAATTTATCTTATCAAGAAAAAATTACTATTTGTGAAAACAAAAATGCTTATAATACACCTTTAATGCTTGTTGGTAAAAAATCAAAAAATCACAATGATATTTATCAAAATAATTATATAGAGTCAGCTATAGGTAAATTTTGTAATGCATTTAAAAATGAAATAATCAATAAAGAACTAAATAAAGCTTTAAATGATTTTGATACACCAAATTTAGATATTGGTGAAATAAACGACGAAATTAAATCTGTAGAAAAAGAATTAATAAAATATAGGGGTAATTAAAATGACCGAAGAACTTTTTCAAAAAATATTATCAAGTAATAATTCTAATGTAAAAAAAGATTTTAAAAATATAGATTTAAAAGAGATTAATCTTTCTAAAGAAGAAAAACAAATACTCTTAAAGTTTTTATTTTTTTCACCAAAATCACTTTTAATAAATATATGGAAAATGAATTTAGTTTCACCAAAAATTAATCAAATAAATTTATTTGATTCAATTTCTTTAACTGATTTGTATAAAATTTTATTTAAGGATAATGAAGATTTTCTTTTTAGTTTGAATATATATTTAAAAAATCTAAAAAAAGAACAAAATTTACAAGAATTAAAAGATAATGTTAATTATTTAGGATAGTTTTTGTATAATATTTTTAAAGATTTAATCTTATATAGATTTAATCTAAAAAATTCAAAAATAGGTGAATAAAAATGAAAAAATTACAAAAAACAATACCTCTACTTTTATTAATTGGCGTATCAGCATTTGCTGGTGATTTAGGAAACAGTGCAGACGACGTTACTTTTATTAATTTTATAAAAGAGTTTTTAAATTCAGATTTTGCAAAATATGTTTTTAATGGTGCTATTCTTGTTGGATTTGGTATAATGGGATTGTATTCAGGATTTTTAGCTGGAATTCCATTTTTATCTAAATTCAAATTTAATGCTTATGCAATGATTGGTGGGGTATTTTTAGTTATTTTAGGTGCTTATAAACAAGGTATTAGTGAATTTATAATTAACAAATTAGAAGGAACAGATACTTCTAATTAATTTTAAAAGAAGTGGAAGTAAAATGAATGTCTATTTTTTCAAAATTATTTAAAGATAATGAATATATTTTATTCTTAGAGTATTTAGAGGCTATGCTTAAAACAGGTATAGCTTCTAAATTACAAATATTAAATGTTAAAAAAATAACATATGAAGAAGAAGGTAATAAAAAATGGTCCAGAAAAGTTTCTAATCTTATTGAAGATATAGAAAATGGATTTAATATTGAAGATACATTAGAAGAAAATAAGATTATTTCTAAATCAGAAAAAGATATAATGTCTTTATCTAGTTCTGAATATGAAGGCTTAAAAGCTATTAAAGAACTAAGAAAAGATAAAACAAAAACAACAAAAGCTAGATTTTTTGTTTTATATTTTCCTATAATATTAGCGGCAATAGCTATTCCACTTCAAAAAGTTTACGAAGAAGGTTCTAATTATATATTAGATCTTTTTAAAGTTGTAATTCAACTAACTCACTCTAAATTCGAAATACCAGGATTATTAATTAACAATTATTTATATATTTATCAATTTTTAATTGTGGTATTATTAGTTTCTATTTATATTTCTTTTGAAAAATACTTATTTAACTTCAATGAAAAAAAATATTTAAAAATATATAAATTAAAATCAAATTTAATACTTAAAAAGATTCTTAATTTTATACTAATTTCTCATAAATTAGGTATTCCAGGATCAAAATCATTAGATTTATTATTAGATAGAAATCTTAATAAAATAGAAAAAAATATTATATACGATTTAAAATCTCATTTAATTGACGGGGAATTTAAATCTTTTAAAAAGATTTTAGAAAGTTATAATCTATCACCTTCAGCTTCTGCATTTGTCGGTTTAGGTGAAGAAGTTCAAGGTAGTTTTTATAAATTTGTATATCAAGCTGTAAATCTTTTAGACTTTGAAATAGAAAAATCACTTAATAAAATAAGATTTTTATCTGGATTATTATGGAAGTTCTACGTGTTAATATTTATAGGTGTTCCTTTAGGTGTATTTTTATACTTTATTAATTTTAAAATAATGACTGTATTTTAGGTGGTAAAAAATGTATTTTTCAGGTATGTCTCTTTTATTTTTTACCATTTTATCTTCTGTTTTATATTTTCAAAACACAACAAATAATATTCTTTTATCAAAAAATGAATTAAAATCAGAAATTGAAAAAAATAAATATTATTCAAATCTTTTTAAAAGTTCAATATATTCTTATTGTAGACAAAATGATTCTAATCCAAGTATTGATAATTTTAATTATATATCTAATGGAATTGACTCTAATTCATATAGAATATCTTATTCTTCTGATAATAAAGATATAAATATCTCAACTTCTTTTGAAGACCAAAACTTATATAACTTTAAAAAAAATAATTCAGATTTTATATGTAATGATTCAACATTAGTATGTTATTTATCATTTAATATGTTAAGTGAAGATATTTCTTCTGAATTAAAAAAAAGTAAATGTTCATATCAAACAGAAGATTTTGATTTAGATTCTTTTGTAAGAAATACTTTAAATTATACACCAACAGCTTTCTTTGATTATAAAAACTCGTCAATAGAAGATACTTTACATATAAATGAATTAATAGATAGTTCTTCAAATGATATTACAGACGATACATTAAGTTCTTTAAATTTTAATTTATTCTTGAAACAATTTAATAAAATTGATTTAAAAAATAAATCTTTCTCTGATATTTCTTTTTTAAATGATTTAAATATTTCTGATACAGCATATATAGATTTATCTTCAAATGATATATCAGATTTAACACCTCTTGAAAATAAAACTTTTGATACTGTTTTACTAAATGATAATAATATATCAACAACAGTTTCTTTTAATGCTAGAAAAATTAATTTAAGTAATTCCGGTATTTCCGATATTTCTTTTTTAGATAATGCCTCTTTATTAGAAGATATTAACATTTCAGATAATTCTGTTTCAGATATATCTTATTTATCAGATAAAGATTTAAAGGTATTAGATCTTACAAATACAGACGTTTCTTCATTATCTGATATCAGTGGTATACCATTAACTAGTTTAAGTATTATAGGCTCTTATATTGACGATTTAACACCTATATGCGACATAACAACTCTAACAGAATTTAATTCTAATGCAGTTTCAACAAAATGTGCTATTGATTCTAATTTTTGTTCTCAAGATATTATAAATAATAATTCTGATTATTGTGAATAAAGAGTATAATATCGTTAAAAATAAAGGTGATCTATTATGAAAATATTTTTATATTTAATTTTATTAAGTTCTTTACTTTTTTCAGAAACATTAACTAATTTAAATGCTTTTATTCCCAAAATAAATGAACAAACTATATCAGATATAAATTTTTATGAAAATAGATCTTCTTTATCACCAGAATTAAAGGCCTTTTTAGAAGGCGATTCAACATTAGAAACAAAAGTTTATTCTCTAAAAATTCCACCTATTTTAAATACAGATATTTCTTGTGGTGGATTTAGAGCTTCTATGGGCGACGTTTTAGGCATTATACAAGGACAATTAGAAGGTCTAGCTGAACAAATACCTGCATGGCTAGTTCAAGAAGCTTTAGGGGTTCCTTTAGATAGTCCTACTGAAATATTAAAAATTATTGTTGATTTTATGGTTGAAGGTTATTGTTGGGGGGAAGTTGCAGGTGTTCAATTAGTCCAAACAGCCGCAGAAGGAACAATTGATTTAACTTCAAGATTATTTGAAACTTATGAAACAGAAACAGAAAAAGCTGTTGGAACACCAAACTTAAATGGTAATGTTGATATGCCAGCGGCTGGACATAGTAGTGAAAAAACAAACTCACCTGCTATTAACGAAACAGCTTCTGCTCAAGCAACAGAAGAAGCAACAGAACAAACTTCTAAAGAAACTTTTAAAAAAGTTGCAGAGTGTGTAAAAGCTAAGAAAAAATTCATTGCAGAAGTTATGGATACTAAAGTTAATAAATTTAAACCTTTAGCTTATAGTAAAAAGGAAGTTTTAAAATCTGCATGCGAAATTATCAAAGAAAAAGCAAAAGCAACAAACCTAAATGATAAATGGAATATTCCTGGAACTCTTTATAGTCCATTAAAATTTAAAGCTTCTAAACGAGAAGATATCTTAAAATTAAAAAACGGAATGATTCTTTTAGAAAAATCAGAAAAAGCTTCTGCTATTAATGCTTGGTTAAATAATGATAAATTAAATAAATTTTTTGAAAATGATTTAAAATTAAAACAATATGACCAATCAGCAGGTAATATAAATAAAAAAATATTAACAGATTTAGGCTTATCTATTTTAAATGGATTAACAACATGTATAAATAATCCAGATCAAGAAATTTGTAAAAAATATGAAGCAGATCCAAATTTCTTTTTTAATTTCATACATGATAGTAATCAAATTATAGAAGGTTTTCAAAATAAACTTATTCAAAAAAAATTAATATGTTCAACTATTCTTGGATATAAATATAATCCAGAAATTTTAAGAGATTTCTATTATGTTATAACAAAACAAGATTCATTAGATAGAATGTCTATAGAACAGGCTAATTTTATAACTAAAAACTATATAGAAAAAGAATTTTGTGGAAAACAATTAAAAAAAGAAATATATCAATTAAAAAATTTCTTAAATAATAAACTAAAAGATCAAGCTAAACAGTTTGCGGCTGATTATGCAGAAACATTATCTCAATTAAAAGCTTATAAAGTTTTAAATGCAGCTATTAGATATAAAGGTGATAATGAAAAACTTGTAAAAGTTTGTGCTTTTCCTTTAGATAAAAATGGTAAACCTGGAAAAATATATTATCAAACAATAGACGGTTCAATACATTCTACTTCTGGTTCTAATGGTTTATCTAATATTGAAAAAACATATAATGTTGAAATAGCTAATCTACCATTACAATCATTTAAACTAAATAAAAAAGAATACATGCTATCTGCTAAATTAGTTAAAAATAATTGTGAATACGATACAACAACAACTGACTTTCAAAAACTATATCAAGATTATTTAGAAGGACAAAAAAAACAAGTCGTTAAAAAAAGACCTTTATCTTTATCTGATTATAAAGAAAAATTATTAAAAGAAAGAATTAATTATATTAATAATATTAATCAAATAAATGGATTAACAACTGAATTAAATGCAGAAGTCTTAGAAAATATCCTTCAAAAAAGAATAAATGAAATAATTTTAAAACTTTCCTTATAATTAGTATAATACTATAAAAAATGGGGTTATTTTAATGAAGATAAATGATAAAACATTACGTAATTTTAATCTTTCTATATCTTTCTTTATGATATTTCTAATTTCAAGTTCTTCACTTTTTTATGTTATTGAAACAATGTCTGAAAACTTAAAATTTGAACTACCTTATAAATCTTTATTATTAAAAGATAATAAATTTTCAAATAAAGAATTTGATTTAAAAAATATAGAAAATTGGGATTCTAAAACATGGCAAGAATTTAGAAATAAACAATCTTTTAATAAATATAATTTATATTCAATTTATTCAGCAAAAAAAATTTTTAAACAGTTTTTAGATATAACTTCTGAGTATGATTTGGATTTATTTTTAAAACAAAATGTAAATTCTCTGGTTTTAAAAGATTTTCTAAAAAAGAATAAAGATTTCTTTGAAATTTTATTTAAATTTAAAGCTGAAATAATTAGTTTTGATAAAAATTATGGTAAAGTTATTTTTTATAATATACCAACTTTAAAAGAAAAAGGTTTTAAAATTATAACAAATAGTCAGTATAGAGCATTAGTTTATTTTTCAAAACTACCTTCTCTATTAGAAGAAACACCATATTCAAATGAAGATTTCTTTTTAGATTTTACTATATCTTTTAATAAAGAAAATAAAATAACAAATATATCATATATTAAAAATAAAGAAATGGTAAAAATAATTAAAGATATAACTCTCTTTAAATATATTAATAGAGAAAATATTAAAAATCTATTTAGTATTGCTTCTAGAGATAAAATACTTGTTCAAAAAATATTATTAAATAAAATAACTCAATTTAAAAAAATTGGTGTAGAATATAAAAATGGTCAAGCTGAAGGTGTAATTGAAATTAATAATAAAAAATACAATATCATTATTAGCAATGAAAAAATCAAAGACATTCTTTTAATAGGTGATAAAAAATGAAAAAAATATTATTATCATTATCTCTTATAACTTCTTTGTATTCTTATGACACTTTAATTAAAAAAGGTGAAATAGTTAGTCCAATGCAACAAATAAAAGATTCTAAAATACAATTAGGTTTAAATTCAAATGATCCAGTAGAAGATTCTTTACCTGTTTTTGACATATCTTGTTCTGATATAAAATATACTGGTGCATACGAACAGATTTGGATAGATATGTTAGAAGACGCAAAATCTTATATAAAAGAAGTTATAGAACCATATACCACCCTTTCTAAACTTGACGCAGCAGTTTATACATATGCTTTTGCTACATGTATGAAAGACGAAATGAGTGCTGAAATTTCAGGCGACGAAACACATAGTTCTCTGGCTCAAAAAGCAAAAGAAGCTGTTGCTGAAGGTGATAATGCTTTAGTAATTAAAACTGGTATTTCTGCTAGCCCGCAAGCTTCAATTAATGTTGAAACAGAAGTAAATGTAAAAGTTAATGCTGCAGCAACAACAAGTAAAACTATTGAAAGTTCAGGTGAAGAAGGTGTTTTTAGTAATGTTGTTAGGTGTATTATGCAAGAAAGAGAAAAAGCTTATATTCAATTATATGAATTATTATCTTACAATTTAAAAATTAAATATGTCTTTTCTACTGCAATTAATAATTCTTGTAATCTTCAACTAAAGCAAGAAAATGAAACAATACCAACATGGTCAGAAATGACTGGTATAGATTTAAATAAATATACAGAAAAATTATTTAATAAAAATAACAATGTTTCAAAATCAAATCAAAAAAAGAAATCAAGAATTAATGAATTTATGAATGAATATATTAGTGAAGTTCTATCTTTTGATATTTCAACTAATTCTGAACTTTGCACTAACTGGAATTCAACAACAGGGCAATGCACGTCAAGAGTTAAAATAGAACAAAAAGAATGTAAAAAAGATTCAAAAGGATTTTATATTGGTGGCTGTAATTGTGTTCAGGGTGTTAATGTTTTAACCGGTAAACCATGTTCTTTACCTTCTGACGACGATTTTAATCAAAAATATGGTAAAAATATAGATTATACTTCTGCCAGTATAGATTCCATTGAATTATCTAAAGGTGAAGAATTTTTTATAAAAATATTAGCTAATTCTTCATATAAAACAAGTCCTATACCATATGACTTATTTTTTAATTCAGATCTACTTATTATTAATTGGAATATTGTAATAGATAAAAGTAAGTTTTTAAATTTTAAATTAGATTCTATGGATAATTTTAATATAGAAGCAACTGAATTATCTAATGCTGCAATAGATATTCAAGATCCGACATTTTATACTTTACATTCAGAAACCTATGCTTTAAAAGCTAAAAATGAATTTTCTAAACAATTAATAGGTTATTTAGCTTTTAAATCTTGTCAAGATAATCCAGTTTGTGAAGCAAAAGTAAAAGAAGATCAATATATTGACGACGATAAATTTCATTCTGTTTTACAAAAATATAGAGAATATGAAAAAAAATACAAATCAACATTAGATTTATTTAATAATACATATGATTTTTATCCAAATATTGACAATTATAAAAAAAAGGTATATAATATATCAAAAGCTTTAAAAGAAATATTTAGTGCAAATACTATTAGTAGAACAGTTGCTTTTCCTAATAATTTTAAAAATCTTTTATTAATAAGATCTTATCAAAAAGAAAATGAATTTAAATTAGAAAAAAGACCTGAAAAAGATATTTGGATTTTAAAGAATTTTGTTAAAAGATTTTATCTTTCTTTTCCTGATAATTCAGAAGAAGATTTTAAAATTTTAAATCAACAATTATATGATATAGGTAATCAAACAATGAAGGAAAGAAAATTTAATTTGCTTTTTATGAAAGCCAATACAGCTATTGAAGCTCAAAAAAGTTCTTTAATGGAAATTTTATATCATTAAATGGGGTAAATTATGAAAAAAACAATCTTATTATCTTTATTATCAACTTCTTTTTTATTTGGTAGTTGTTTAACTTCTTATGAAAAATCACTACCAATGGTATCTTATCAAAAAGATACTAATGGTAAAAATATTCCGGTTAATATTTATTGTCCAACAAAAAAACCTTCTTCTAATAATTGTGTTAAATCTTCTTTTATTTCAATTGAAGATAAAAAATCTTATTGTATTTATTTTGAAACAGATATAGATAATAGCTCTTCTTTTGATCTAACTTTAAAAAAGAATACTTATTTAAATTCTATAATGAAAAATTCTGATATACAAAACATAAATATTAAAATTAAAAATAATATTTCAGAAAAGAATAAAATAATTAATAAAGAATTACTAAAAACTTCTACAGATTATAAAACAACAGATTTTACACAATATTTTCCAGGATATTTTGAAGACGAATTTGTAAAAGATTTTAAGAAAAAAATATCTGACCCCGTCTCTGTTGATACAAAATTTAAACCTAGTTATATAAAATCTAAAAATCTTTGTTCAAAATGTAAATCTCAAATGAATATGCCTGCTATTTCTGTTGACAATATTTTAGATACTATAAATAATGAAGTAGCAGAATTAGAAAATGAAGTTAAAGATATGGCTTCTGACGCTACAGACGAATTAAGTGCTACTATTATGGATTTAACTTCCGACGAAGCAGTTATGTATTATTATATTTCTGGTATATCATATGCTGCTGCGGCTGCTAGCTGCACATACAAAAATTACTCTATAGACCCAACAGATTCAATGAGTTTAAGTAAAAATGCTATTGCTGCAACAACTTCAACAGCAACAGCTGCAAAAGACAATACAGACTCAAGAGCTGATCAAACAGAAAAAGTAAAAAATAAAAATTGTTATTTTGCTTTTGAAGATAATTGTTTAGTTGGTAATTTTTATTCTGGTTTTGAAGTTGGTGGTAGAGATAAAACACAATCTACTGGTAAATCAACAACCGTAACAGAAACAAAAAGTTCTTATGACGCAATTAACGAAATTGCTTATGACGAATGTATGAAAACTGAACCAGATAAAATTATGGATAAAATTACAGAATTATTATCTAACACTGTAAATGGTGTTGAAATAGATCTTTTATCTGTTAAACAATGTAATAATGAACATGCAAGAAATTCATGGCTTCAAGGATTAGGAACACAATCTAAAGATAAATCAAAAGAACAAGATTTCATTCTAACAAAAGTTATGAATTTTGCTGTCTCTTATGTTGACACTCAAAGACAATCTGCTGTTGGATATATTGATTCAAAAGAGACTCAACTTCAAGAGTTTTTATATCCAGAAAAAAATAAAAAAATATCTAAAATTTTTAAAGAACGCTTAGAAAACTTTAAAGATAGTAGATTAAAATATAAATACATTAAAGAAAAATTAGAAGAAGAGTTATTTAAAAATAAAAACTATTCTGTTAATATCAGAAACTCTATTGATATTGAATTGGATTATTTAGTAAAAGTCTTTTATCAATATAATGTATTGGAAAAACTATCTTTAGATTCTTTAAAAGATTTTGAAAATAATATAAATATAGACACGGATACAGCTTCAGATCTATTAACATATATTAATTATAATTTATCATTATATAATCAATCTGTCAACTCTCTTTTAGATAAAATAAGTTCAAATACTAATAGCGTTTTTTCTAAACAAATAGGTTGTATAGAATATAATTCAAATCAATGTGTTAGTGTAGGTGTTAGATTTAAAATTTATCCAGAATTAAATAATGCAGCAACAGATTTTAAAAATAAATTTTTTGATTCAAAATACCCAGTATTTAAGAATAAATCTATTGACGATATAGAGTCTTTTGTTAATTCAAATATATTAAAAAATGGTGATAGCTCAAAAATAGATAATATTGAAAATTTAAAATTCTTTTATGATTTTCTTGTATTAAAAACTTATTATTCAGTGGTTGGTTATTTACAACAAATGGAATTAAAAATAGGTGTTAGTGCAACTAATCTACTTGGAAATGAAAAAGATACTTTTTTATTATTATCAAAAGAAGCTCTATTAAGATCCACTAATTAAAAAATTGACATTTTCTCTAAATTAAGATATAATAAAAATAAAAAAAGGTGGTATGTATGACTTCAAAAGAAACAATGATCAAATCAGCAAAGAAATTAAAGCAAAACAATATGATTCTAGTAAAAAACATTTTAAAAATAGAAAATATAAAAAGGATTTTAATCTTAAATAATGAACAAGCATTTTCCGATTTTATTAAAATACCTTTTGAAGAAATAGACGTTTTAATAGATAATAGAACATATAGAGAGAAAGATTTTTTTGAAGATTTAAATAATATATTAAATGAAAAGGATAGTGCTTTAAAAACTGAAAAAAAGAGAATTTTTTTAAATAAATTTAAAATACCTAAAAATCTTAATCATTATTTTCCAAAAGAATTAAATGATACTCAAATTAAATTAAGTAATTGTATTATCTTTGCTAATTTTGGATTAATTAATAGCTCTATACAAAAGAATTTACCTGAAGTAATACAAACTGACGATTCAACATTAAAGGTGTTGGAAAGCTTTATTAAAAGCTTATATAGCTTTGATTTAAATAAAAAAGTTTTAATAACAACATATATAACTCTTAGAATTAAAAGTATTTTATATAAAATTAATTTAGATTACTTTAAAAATTATAAAAAAGCAAATGATTTTTATTCTGATTTCCTATTCCCTGTTCAACTACCTGAAAACACGGCTAATCAATTTATGACTGTTTTTGAAGAACTAAATTTCACAGAAGATCTATTAAAAATAGATCAAGATATTTTATCAAATATTTATCTTAAAAAAATTAATCTTGGAACATTATTAAATATAATTTCACGTGGTTTAAATATTTATAAGGTTGCTGGTAAAAAATTAGATCTATCAGGTTTAAGAGATTCTTTTCTAGAAAAATTTGAAAAATATAATCCTGTATTATATGAAAAAGTAAAATCTAATTCTGATTCAAAATTTACTATTATTAGAATTATATTTGAACTAATATCTCTTAATAAACATAATGATTCAGAATTATTATCTATAAATCTAGCTGAAAGAAATATAGATTCTGATCTTGAAAATAATGGTTTTAATGAAAAAATTAATAGTGAAGATATAAAAAAAGATATAAGAAAAATATTTTATAATTTTATATTGGAAAAAAGTCTTGAAAATCAAACTTTTAAAACCAATATATTTAAAAACTTATCAAAAGAAGAAAAAATAAATTTTTTAACTTTACTTCTAGAAAAACATAATTCTAAAAATTTTATAAGAATAAATAAAAGTTTCTTATTTTATGATAATTTATTAGATCTTTTCAGTGAATATAATTTTGATACATTATCCATACCTAGAAATTTAATTAAAAAGAAAGAGAAAAATCTTATAGAAGAAGTTAAAGATTATTTAAAAAAAGATTATCAATTTGTATAATATAGAAAAAATAATTATTCAATTTAAAAAGGTGATTTATAATGAAATTTAACATATCAAAAGTCAGAGTAAACAATGAGTTGTTTTTAAATAAATTTCATTATTTAGAAAAACTTAAAAAAAACTATATTTTAAACCAAAACCTATCTATTTTATTAGAAATCTCAAAAAAAGATTATGAAAGTCTTTCTATTATTGTAGATAAGAGAAAATTTAATAAAAATAAATTTAAAGATTTATCAAATAAAGTTAAGGAAGTTTTAATTTTTAAAAGAAATATAAAATTTCTTAATACAGACGAATTAGAAATAATTAATTCTTTTATAGATAAAATATTTATACCATATAATATGTTTGATAAAAACTCTGTAATTTATGATTTTATAAAAGAACAAAAAAGAATTCAAGATATAATAACAATGTCAAATTATGAAGCTATAAATAAAATTGTAAATGAAAATATTCAAAATAAACTTATTCAACAAAATTATGAAGAGCTTTATCTTAATATGTATGAAGAGTTAATAAATAGTATTTATAGATTTGATACTTCAAAAAATTTGAAATTTATAACATTCTTTACAAATAGAATGAAATCCACACTATCCTCTTTTTTTCATAATGCTATAAAAGAATATAATTTAACTCAAATTGTAGATTATTCTACACCAAGATATAAACAAAATGAAATTAAAGATAATCTTGATTATATTTTAAATAATTTAGAATATTTTAATATATTAGATTATTTAAATATATCTTTATTTGATATGTATGATAAAAAATCTACAATAAGAGAATTAACTATTATTTTTAATGCTATTATTGGTAATTCTATTAAGTTAGAACTAATATCAAAAAATCATGAAATAGAAAATATTAGAGATATAATTATAAAAGAATTTAAAATTAATTTTCCTTCTGAATTTTCAAAAATTCAAAATTACTCAACAAGTAAACTTATTCAAGCTAGAATTATTTTAGATATAGTTTTTTTTAATATCAATATAGAAGATATAACTTTATCAGAATTTACTGATATTTCAAAAATTCATGAAGCTTCTTCTGAAAAATGTATTACTGAAATAGATAGAGAAGTTCTTTTAGAAGAGATTATGTCAACTTCTAAAAAATATTTTTTAAATAATTTAAATAAATATAAAACAAGATTATCAAAACAAGATACTGAAGATCAAAAAATAATAAATATATTAAAAAATAAAGATATTATAACAGAAAACGATTTAAACTCTTTTTCTTTAAAAGAAATTAATGAGCTTGTAGAAATTTTTAATGGAAATGAGTCTGTTTTAAATAAAGATACAAAAAAATTCTTTCAAGAAGTTTTTCTAGATAATGAATTTTATAAAAATTTAATTATATAGTGGCAGGTGAAATATGAACACAAAAGAAATACAGGAAGTTGTAAATAAAAATGATATCAACATTCTCGAAGAACATGTAAAAAAAAGAAATGAAACATTAAAAAAAATAAAAAGAGATCATTTATATTCTTTTAAAACAAGTAATGATTTACACTATTTAATTAATAATGTAAAAATTATTAAAAAGTCTGAAAATGAAGTTTTAACTAAAGATTTCATAGAAGATATAAATAGATTTTTAAAATTTGAAACAGCTAATGAAGTTGGTTTAATTTGTGTTAATCCATATATAAGAATTCCTACAGATAAATTATCAGCTCAAGAAAGAAAAAAAGGTTTTTCAAAAAATGTTATTGTTGTAACGGATATTCTTTTTCAAGAAATAATTAATTATAATTTTAATATAAAAACATTTGAAGAACAAAAAGCTTCTGATAATATTGAAAATATATTAGCTTCAGCAATTGAACGTGGGGCAACAGATATTTATATAAATATTTCTGACGGTATAGGTAAAATACAGTTTAGAATTGACGAAACAATTATTGATCAAAAGGAAAAACTAAATAAAGAACAAAGTAAAACTATAAGAATATCTTTAGCTGAAAATGCTAATCAAGATAGTAAAAAAGTTGGTGAAATTAAAGGTAAAATAACAAAAATAATAAAAGGTCAAAAAAAAGAATTCAGATTATCAATTTTACAACATGAAACAGGTTATCAAATAGTTATCAGGGTATTAGCAGAAGTAAACAAGGATTTAACATTAGCTAAATTAGGTTATGAAAAAGAACATATACCTATTATTCAAAAAATGTTTTTTGGTAGGGGTTTAATACTAATGGCTGGTGCAACAGGTTCAGGTAAAACAACAACACTAGCTGTTGTTATGAGAGATTATTATGCTAAAACAAATGCTAAAATAATGACAATGGAAGATCCTGTTGAAATTAAAAATCAAGATTTCGTTCAAGTTTTAATGAATTCTGACGCAGAAGAAAAATATCAAACAACTTTTGCTAAAACTATTGCAACATGTTTAAGACAAAAACCTGATATGTTAATGGTTGGGGAAATACGTAATGAAGAGAGTGCTATAGCTTGTGTTAATGCTGCTTTATCAGGACATACAACTGTTTCTACTGTTCACTCTAATAGTGCTAAATCGACTGTTTCTAGACTATTAAAATTAGGATTAACTACAACCGATCTTAATGATACTTTTTCCGGTGTAATAGCTCAAAGATTAATTCCAAAATTATGTTCTTGTAAACTAGAAGATAAAGAAGCAACAGAACAATTCAAAAGAGAAAATAATATTAATGAAGATTTTATTTTATATAAAAGAAATCCTGAAGGGTGTATGAAGTGTAGATTATCTAAAGCTGGTATAAAAGGTAAATCTATAATCTATGAAATAGCAGCTTTTAAAAATAATTATGAAGGTAATTATTCACCTATTGAAGAGTCAACAAAAGAATTTATTCCAATGATAGAAACTGCAAAGATTAAGTTAAAAAAAGGTGAAATTGATTTTGAGACCTATAAGACGTTAGAAGAACAAATAATTTAAAATATTTGTTCTTTTATAATTTTTGTATCTCTTTTTAAATCTGCCATAAATGTAATATAATAATCTTTTTTTGAAGACTCATTTAAATCCATTTTAAGTATCTTTTCTTGTATACCCTTATCATTTATCAAGTTTAACGTTTCTGTGTCTAATACCACTAGCAAATAAACTAAAATACCACTATTTTTATGTTTAAGTTCTAACACTAAGTCATAATTAGGCATTTCTTCTACTTTTTGTATATTAAAATAATTTAATTTTAAAAATTCAATATTATTCATTTATCTTCCTTTTCTTTAAGTCTTCAGTTAAAATAATAACATTATTTTTATAATCAACACTTTTGACATTAACACCTTCTATATTTATCATTGATAAAATATACATTGCTGTTATATAGCTACTTCTATAACTTCTCGTTACTTTATACTTAATTCTTACTAGTATTTTTTTTCCATTTTCAGTATTAACCAATCTTTTATTAACTTCAATAATCTTAAAACCTAAATTGTAAAAAATATTTGAATTTCTTTTATATTTATTAATTATATCTTCAACTTTACTTTCTATATTAACAAATTTATTTTCTCTTAATTTTCTTAAAATTTGTTGTTGTTTTTTTTCTTCATTTTCAAGAGATTTTAATGTAAAAGAAGCTTTTTTATTCCATTCTTCTATTTTTTGATTTTTATATTCAATGTAATAAAAATTAACTAAATAAGTATTAATTATAAAATATATTATTAAAGAAAAATATATAAAATAATTTAGCTTTGTATGTTCAAAATAGTTTGTTATTTTTTTTATCTTTTTTTCCATATTAACCCCGCTTATTTGTCTTTAATATCTTTTATCATTTTTTCTAATTCGTCATTCACTGAAACTTCATTTATTTTTAAAATTGTTTTATTTTCTTTGTTTTTAAGATATTCAATTTTACCTTTAATATTACTTACTTCAATTTTTATTTTTTTCACATTTAAAGTTTTTTCCTTTATTTGTTTTAGAATAGGTGTATTTAAAACTTTTTTATGAGTAAAATTAAAATATCCTGGAATAATAACTAATCCTAATATTACAAAAATAAAGAAAAAATGAATTAATAGATATTTAACTATTTTACTTTTACTTATAGATCTTGAAAAATTAAAATTATCTAAATCCTGTTTTTTTAATTCTAATAATTCTTTTTTATCTAACCCATTATCTTTTAGAAATGAAAAAAATCTTATATATCCTTCACCATTATCTAATTCAATAAATTCAACAACAATATAACCTATAGAGTCATTATATATAATTTCTTCTTCTACTAATGACTCTATTTCATTATAATCTTCAATTTCCTTTTCTTTTCTTATTTTATTATCTCTTAAAGATATCCATGAATAAAAATTTTTTAAACCTTTTGTTCTTTTTACAATAAAATCTAAATTATCTATATTTTTATCAATTGCATTCAATATATTGACTAAAATAAATTCTTCAATTAATTTATCTTGTATAGAATTACTTTTAGCTGTTATTTCTCTATTGTTTATTTTTATTGTAAATGTTTTGCTACCGTTATTAGCAACGATAGCAAATTTTTTACCAAAAATTTCATAAAATTCTCTATTCATTTTAATCTTCTCTCTAATCTAAAAATATTTTATCTTCTTTTGTTTTATTCTTATTATTTTTAATCTCGACTAACACATAATCAGAAGTTATTTTTTTAATTTTAATTCTATTTCCTTTATATTTAATTACCTTATTTTTTTGTATTTTATATACAGTTCCATTAATTTCTATTTCCCCACGATAAATAATCCTTTTACTTAATTTATATTTTCTAATATTTCTAATAGAAATGTCTGAAAAATCAATATCAAATTTAGATAATTTTTTCTGACCTGTTTTTTCTAACAGTGCATTGTATTTTTTAACAAGCTCTTTATACTTTAAATAAATTTCATTATTAGTTTTAACAACTTCATTATTTCTTTTTATTAATTCTTTTTTTTCTTGATTTTGATTGTTAATAATTTCATTTGCTTTTTTAAGTTCGTCTTTATATTTTTTTATTGTGTTCTTTCCACATGTCTGATTAATTTTTTGTGAAAGACTTTCGGAAAATTGTTTATCAATCTCTATAACTCTTTGAAAAAGTTCTGCACCGTCTTTATTTTTCTTTTCCTGACTATCTTTAACTTCTGAATTAGCATATAAACCTGTTGAAATCAAAGTTAAACTAATTATAATTAAAATTTTCTTATTCATTTTCTGATCACCTTATTTTTATTTTGTTTACATTGTTATTATATAACATTTTAGTATCAATGTCAACTTTTTTGTATAATAAAACAAAAAGGTGTTTATATGGCTCATTCTGATTTTTTATTATTTCTTATTATTTCTATACTAATATCAGTTTCAACTATTCAAGTTTCTAAAAATAAATCTGACGCTCTATTAAAAAATAATAATGTTGTTATACTTTCAAAGATAAAAAGTATAAATAACGCTGTTAATAATTATTGTCAAGATTCTTCTTATTCCGGTCAACCCACTATATCCGATTTAAATTCTTCTAATTATTTACCAAATTTTGATAATGATACAAATTATGATTCTGGTTTTACTCTTGATTTTTCAAATTATGATAATAAAGCTTATACTGTAAATTTTAATATACCTTTTGAATTACCTTTAAATGATTTTTCAAAAAATAGATTATATTCTGTTTTTGGTAGTAAACCAACTTGTATTACTGATAAAACAGATTCTAATTATGGTGATTGTTCAATTGTTATTCCTTTAGAAAAACAATGTTTATAAAAATTGACAAAATAAAAATAATCTTGTATAATAAGATTATAAAAAATAAAACAGGTGGTAATATGAATAAGAAAATTATATTAAGCTTTTTAACTTTTAGTTTTATTTTCTCGGCTTCTGCCCAAGCCTTCTGTTATGATATAGAATGCGAAGAAAAAGAAAGAAAAGTTAAAATACAACAAATAGAAAACCCTAAGTTAAAAATTTTAGATTCAAAAATAAACCAATTAGAAGAAAAAATTAAAACAATAAAACCAATTGAAAAAAATATTTATAACATAACAAATAATAATTATTCTTCAGATATTGAGTCTATTGCTTATAAAGAAAATCATAAAATTAAAAGAATTAAAAACCCTAAAATTAATTTTTTTGAAGGTGAAAAAATATTTTTAGTTCCTTATACAGTTCAAAAAGGTGATACCTTAGCGTCAGTTTGTAAAAAATTTGATATCAGTAGACGTAGAACAAGATTATATAATCATATTCCAGGAAGTAATGCAACAGCTAAGTTATATGAAGGTCAGGAATTAATGCTACCTGTTAGATTTAAAGAATTTAAAAATACTGTAAAATTAAAGAAAAAAGAAATACCTTCTTCAATAAAACAAATTCCAGTAAAACAAGATAAAGTATCTATTAATCAAAATCAAGAAAATTTCAAACAAAATAAACAACCTGATTCTATTGAAGCTAAAATTCTTCAAAAAGCTAATTCACTTAAAAATAATGAAATAAAAGCTATTGTTATTCAAAAAGATACTTATAAAGATTCAGCAAAAGATATTATTTCGTTAAATAAAAAAAGAAATGAAACCCTCTTAAAAGAAAAATTTGAATTATTAAAAAAAATCAAAAAACTTAAATTAGAAAATAAAATTTTAAATGAAAAAAATTCAAAATTAAAACATGAATATAGTTTATTAAATGAAAAATATAATAAACAGGTTGAAGCTAACTCTGTTTTATTAAATGCTGATTATGACCAATCTAAATTTAATAGAAGTTGTGATTTAACAAGAGAAAGAGAAATTCAGATAATTGAAAATTCTTTTAAGTTTAAAAAAGACGTTGATAAACTTGGATTAGAAAAAGCTACTGAAATGAATAAAGATTTTGTAGAAAAATACTTAAAATAAGGGGGTAAAAAATGAATTATAAAAGTAATGATTATGGGTATATGATATTTATATCAATGGAAGACAAGATTCCTTTAATGGAAATCAATTATTCTAAATTAAAATCTTTTGAAGATTTAGAAAAAAAATTAAAAAATGTAGATATTTCAGATTTTGAAAATTTTATATATCTTATGTTAAGTGAAAAAAAAGATATTCAAGAAGAATTCTTAAAAAAATACAAAGATAAAATAAATATAAGATCAATCATAAAAAAATATGAGTAAGAATTTATCTTACTCTTTTTTTTATCTTTAAACCACCTTTTGTTTGAATATTTCTCTCTACTTTCTTTCTTACAGATCCATTAAATTTTTCATTGAATTTTTCAACTTTATCAATATCAAATATCTTAAAAGCTTTTGATATATTATTTTGTTCATGTCCTGAAAATTTTGATTGATATGTGCTATCTGTTATATTAATTTCTTTAAGTAGTTTTTTTTGTCCTTCTATTATAACACCAACACAAATTTTCTTATTTAAAGATTTATTATAAACATAAATTAATTTTTCAGCATTATTTATTAAATCAAAATCATGTTCATAATCTTCTTTGCAAAAATATTTACTTTTAGATAATTCTTCATTTTCTCTTTTATCTCTAGTATAAATTGAATAAAATTCATTATCCTCATTAAGTAAATCATTATCAAGATCTTCAATTATAATTTCTTTAAGTTTATCTTGTTTTTCTTTGCTTTTTCTAATAAATTCTAAATTAAATTCAGCTTTTTTAATTTCAACTTTTGTTAAATCTATATTTTCAACAATTTCATTATATTCCTTTATTAAGGTTATTGTATCTTCACCTTTTTTTAATCTATCAAATAAAACTTTCAATTTATTAAGTTCTTTATTATTTGTTTCTCTAAAATTACCAATTATTAACTTATCAATAAGCTCATTTTCTAACCAACCTTTTTTATCTTTTTTCATATCAGAATATTCTTCTATAACTAAATTTATTGATCCTGAACTCTTCAGGTCCACAAATTCATATTCTTCACCTTCTTTTACTATAAGATCTATTCCATTTACGTCGCAAATACTTCTCTTAATTTTTTTAACAAATTCATTTTTATCTATATTTAAATCTTGAAACATTTCTTTTGGTAGTTTTTTTGAATATTTTCTTAATACTTCCATAAAAGCTAGAAAGAATTTTCTATAAGCTGGAAGATTATTATCTATATCATAAAGTATTTTTTTAAAAAAATTAATATATTCTTTTTTTTCCATTAAATCTCTATTGTAAACATTATTTGTAAACATAAAAAATAATATTCTCTCAACAACTGTATTATGCTCTAATTTATATTCTTTTATTTTATGAAAATCTTCTAAAAAATCTTCTATTATTTCCTTTTCTAAAGATCTTAAATCTTTTAATTTTTTATCTTTATTTTTTACATTGTTTTTTAAGATAAAATCTTCTAAAAATCCCAGATTTGAATAATCTTCAATTTTAACTATTTCTTTGTTTTTTGAAATATTTTCTATAAAAATATCTTCCAAATTAATACCTGATAATTTTCTATATAATTCTTTCTTTAATATACTTTCCTCTTTATTGTCTATATCTTGTATTTGTTCAATTTTTCTCATTTTTATCACCATTTTTATTTATATATGCTTTTTTATATATTGTATAATATAAGTAAAAAAGTAGGTGTATTTCATGAAAAATCAATATGTTCAAATTATAATATTTATTGTTCTTAGTATTATGATAGCTATATTAGCTTTTAAAGGAATAAAATATTACGAGAAACAAATTAGCTATAATCAAGTAGTTAGTGGGCTTAATGCTATTCAAAATAAAGCTTATCAATACTTAGACGAAAAACAATCTTACAGATATTTTAAACCTTGCACAATGCCTGATAACTTTTATAAAACCGTATTAATCAAAAAAAATGATACTCTTCTTGCTGACGATTATTTGGGTATTTCCAGTGACTATAATGATTGTTCTTTTGCTATTAATACTTCTAATTTAGATAATGATAAAATTAGAGTTATAATGTATCCAAGTTCAGATTATAAATCATTAAATATAAAATTAGCTTGGGCTGATAAAAATAGAAATGGTGTATCTGATATATCCGAAGAAAAAAATAGGGATATAAGAAAAGAGTTAGAAGATTTTTTAAGGTCTCATATTAGAAATAGTCTATAATAATTTAAAAAGGTGAATTAAAAATGAAAAAAATATTATTAACATTACTTATGATAACTTCTTTATTTGCTCTTTCTGACGAAGATCAATTAACTTTAGATACAAATAATGAAAAAGCCACAAAATTCTTAGATTTAGTTTCAGATTTAAGTAATTGTTCAGATTTAAAAATATCTGATATGACAGATTTAACAAATGAAACACTTATAAATTCTTCAAAAAAAAATTCACTAAAAGATTATATTGATTTATGTTCAAATGAATTATCTTTAAAAAAAGATATGTCTACTATAACTAAAATGATTTCAACAGAAGATTCTGAAACTATATGTAAATCAACAGAGTATGATAATTTAAAAAATAACACAGAAGAAGTTTCAGAAAAAACAGCTGAAGATATAAGTGATATAATGGACATGTGTAAATCATATTATGACGCAGTAGCTGAGCAAGAAAAGGTTAAAAAATGTGATTCAAATGAAGAAATGAAAAAGATATTTACTTCAAGTAATACTTCTTCACAAAAGAAAACTTATGACGATTGTGATAATTTACATGATATAGGATCTTTACAAGACGTTAAAGATTTTTTTTCTGGAAAAGCTTTACCTTCTGATAATTCAAAATACAATGTTCCAAGTGAACCTTCAGTTGATTTTACCTCTAGAAATACTGAAAAAGCACAATTAATCAAAGCTCAATATTTAATAGCTTTAAGATATCAATATTTACCTGTTGTTCAAAAAGACGATACAAAAACTATTTCATTAGGAAATCGTGGAACAAATGGTGTTTTTCTTGGTGATAATGTTAATTTTTCAAATAAAAATATAGCTACAGCTTTTACTGTTGACTCTTCTTCTATATTATTAAAAGATTTTAATGAAAATGTAAATAGATATACTTCTTCTTATGCTAATAAAAAAGCCTCATTATTATCAACGGAAGACTCATTAAAAATATATCAAAAAAGATATGAAGGTTATAAAAAACTATTATCAACAAACTTTTCACAAAAACCTAAACAACAAGTTTTCAATTCTTCTTCTGCAAATATAACTATAAAGGGTTATAATACATTAATGAAAGTTATTAATAGAATATATAATTATGTTCCACTTGGGATATCAAGTAGTGATAGAAATAGATTACAAGGTGGTATTATTTCACCTAATTATCTAGCTGATCTTTATAATAATTATGAAAGAGATTCTAATGCTAGAAAAGAATTTAAAAAAATAGTTGGATTAAAAAAAGAAGATCTTCCTGTTTTAAAAATAGAGTCTGAATTTGTATCTGGATATACTCAAAAAATACCGTATCAAGGATTAAAAAGAGAAATATGGTCGACTGGTGTTTATCAAGGCAGATTTCCTTCTAGTGTTGGTGAATGGAAAAATGGTGAATTTTTTCCTTATAAAAAACCTAAAATCTCTGATATTCAAACAACTTTTAATTATGGTGGTCATATTTCAGGTTGGGGTTCTAATAGAAATGACTTTTGGAAATTAACTGGTGGTTTAGATATTGAAAAATCAGGAAATTATTGTTTTAGGGGTTATATTGACGACGGTTTAATTTTATGGGTAAATAATAAAAAAATAATAAATGATTGGGGTAAGGGTCATGGTGCAAAATATCTTTATGGTTGCACAAACTTAAAAAATGGTGTTAATCCTATTAGATTGCAATTTTATGATCATGGTGGAAAATTTCAATTAAGTTTACATTGGAAGCCGTTTTATCAAGATTCTTATACTGATATTCCTACTAGAACTTTACTTTCTAATAATTCACCTATTTGTGGCTCTAAATATTATATAAAAGATACAAATTCTGGTAATTGTATTGTTGATAAATCAAAATGGGAAAAATTAATCTTATCTGCTAATAATTCTTCTGATATGAAAAATATAGAAACTTCTTCTAATACAGATAAGGTTCAAACTGGCTCAGTTAATATTTCAGATATGAATTTACAAATAGGTAGAGTTTCTACTATTTTATCACCAAAAAACATTAAAGAATTTAAAATTATAGACCTTCATTCAAATTCAACTGGTAGTAATTCTGTCTCTGGAACTTTATATAAAATTGACAAATCAGAAACATATAAAAAATGTCTTTCTAATAATTCAATTACATTTTCTGGTTCAGATATAAATGATTATATAAATATATATATAACTGATTCAGAAAATTATGATTCATTAAAACAAACTACAAAAGATTCTCTTTTAGATTCTCTTTTAGAAGAAGCAAATAATAGACTTGGTAATTATTTAACAGATACAGCAAAATCTAATTTTGAAAAATCAATAACAGATAATTTCAAACAATACAATAATAATTTACCAGATAATTTTCAATATTCAGCCTATGCAAAAGACATAAAAGAAAATAATAATGATACTTATGCAGAAATTTATAAAATAAAATTTAATTTTATAGATTATGATAATGAAAAATATAATGATTTTTCTTCACAAGATATATTTAAAGATTATGCTTTAGGTCAAAAATTTAACAAATTAATTCTTTTAAATCCAGAGTTAAAAGATAGTTCTAGTTCTATTAATATAGGATCTGATTCTTGTAAAGTAAATCTAAATAATATTATATCTTTTGTTAATACTGGTTCTAACAAATCTGATTTTGAAAATGTAAATAAATATATATTTAGATTTTCTGATTATATTGATTTTGAAAAAATGAAAAATAAAGATATAGGTAATATAACTATATATCTTACAGAACAAGATAATTGTAAAAAAACAAAAGAAAAAGTAATTAGTTCTTCTGAATTCTTTGATTTAATAAAACCTTGGATTGATCCATATTATGAATTTAACAATATTTCTTTTACTGAAAAGTCAGAAAAAACAGAAGAAACTAAAATTTTTGATAGTTTTATTGTTAATGGTAATGGTTTTTTATCTGATTATGAAATAACTTTAAAATCTTATGTTGATTTTAATTCAGAATTAGAAAAAAATCTTCAACCAGCTATTAACAATATAGAAAAAGTTTGTAATTCTTTTTTGAATTTCTCAAAAGATAATGATAAAATAATTAGAAATAGATTGGATTCTTATTCTAATTTAACAAATGATATAGTTAAAAGAAAATATAATTTTGGTTCTTCTTTATTTTCAGGTTATGGTCAAAAAGTTAAACAAATGACACTAAATGCTACAAAAAAAATTAAATTAAAAACTTTTGGTATAAAATTGCATTGGTCACCTTCTAAAAACTTTTGCTATAAGAATATAATGAATGGTAAATTTTACATATCTGGAAGCTCTGTTAAATCTACAACCATTTCATTTGCTTCAAAATTAGATAAATTAATTAAATCTAAAGTTGGAAAATCAAAATCAAATGATTCTATGTTAAAATTCGCTGACGAATATGGTTATTTAAATTTTAAAAGAGATTTAGCTCTAGCAATTTATTGGAATGATAATATTTTAAGAGAACAAGTTATTCAAGAATTTTTAGATACTCATAATTATTCAAGTTTATTAAATAATCTTTCAATAAAATTAGATTCTAGATCAATTACTTCAAAAGGTTTAAAAAATCAAACTTTTTCAACTATTAATATGGCTGTAAAAGATAGTTGTGAAGATCATAAAATGTTTTTTGGCTGGAAATCAATGGCTAACTTTTCTATAAAATCAATTAATCTTGGTCGTGGCGACGTTGCTAAGGTTGTTAATGATCTTAGAATGGATTTTATGAATGATATTATTGGTGAAATTGATTATGGTGAATATGTTCAATGTATTAATGATTTACAATCTAAAAATGAACATAAAATGTATATTAAAAATTTTAATTTAAATTCATTAAGAGATTCTTATTCTTTAAAGCATTTAGTTAAACCTAATTCGGACTCTTATTATGTTGTAGCCTCTAATAAAGGACATTATCCAAAACAAAAAGGAAATACTTGGGCTGATATTAATACTTTTAAATCTGGATTAACTTTATATAATGATACTCATAAATCTGATTTTTGTAAAAATGTATTTAAAAAATTTAAAAAAGTAAAAGATTCTGATATGCCAAAATCAATGTCTTCTATGGTTGGTTATTCAGCTGGTAATTTATATTACAATAAATATTATTCTTATTCACCAACTAAAGATATATTCTTTAGAGAAAACTATTTTCAACCAAGAGCTTGCGAATATCAATTAGGTATGGATTCTGAAGGTAATTCTGTTTGTATGAAAAATAATATAAAGGTAGATCCTAAATTACCTTCAAATGGTGTTAATAGAGCTGATATCTCAATTCTTGTAAAAGATATTAATAATAAACATAAAGTTTATCTTTCTTTTGAAGTTTTTGATATTAAAAAATTCTTATTAAACAATGATTCAGGATTTTCTAAATCTGAATATGGCTCTTTTAACTTAACTTCTGATTTGACAGAAGTAGGTAATTATGATACAAAAACAGAAATTGATCAAATAGAAGAACAATGTTTAAATTTTAAAAAAGAATATGAATTACAAGAAGTAATGAATTTTAAAACTGGAAAACTTGAAACTCAAAAAGTTTATATAAATCAAGATAAAGATTTTGTTTTCAAATATAAAGATCATTCAAGTTCAGTCTCAAATTGTTCAGAAATAAAATATAAAGCAGCTGAAACAGATTATAATCAAAATATTAATTGTTCTCAAAATGTTTCTGCCGCAGAACAAGCTTTTAATAGCATGGATTCTTTAATTGATTCTGATCAAGATATCAATAAATTTATGGATTCTCAATTATCTGACTCAACGAATAGTTTAAATTCATTTATTAAACAAGCTCAAACAAATGGTGGAACTAGAAAGTTTGAAGACGGAAAAACAACTGTTTCTTTAACAAATGACGATTCAGAAAGAATAACTTCTCTTGATTTAGCTAATTCTTCTAAATTTGAAGGTGATACTTCAGATATGAAGTCTTGGGACTTAAATAGTAAATTAACATTAGGTTCTACAAACAGTAGTTTTCATAGTGATTCTACAGCTGATTTTTCAGATAAATATAATAATATCAAAAAACAAACAAATGATATAGATAAGCAAACAAGTGGATTTAGTTCTGACGCTTATAATTCAGATACTTTTCTTGGTGAAAGTATAAAAGGTAAAGATATAGGTGAAGCTAAAACAACTTACAATTCGAGATTTTCAGGTAAAATAGATCTTAAAAAAGATTGTAAAGATTGTGTTGATAGAGATAAACAATATAAATTAGCAACTTCTTCTTTTGAAAAATATAAAAAATCTAATAAAGTTGATTTTTCAGGAAAAGAAGATAAACAAGTTTCTATTGCTGACAAAGCTAAAAATAGTCAGTATCAAGTTGATTATAAACCTAGTGAATTTTCTAAAGGTGAATTTTCTTCTTTATACAAAGAAGATAAAAATGGTAATTTAACTTTTAATAAAAAATCTGCATTACAACAATCTTCTTCAAATTACTAATAGTGATTATTCACTATTAGTTGACTTTCATTTATTTTTTTGCTATAATATTATAAAAAAACAAAAGGTGAAAAAATGAAAAAAATACTCTTAAGTCTTACTCTTATATCAGCACTTTCCATTTCAAGTTTTGCTAATTGCAATGTAGCTCAAAATAATCAAAATAACATACCTAAAACCATTAATAATAACATTCCTATGTATGACTATGATTTTAGTGGTTTAAGTGTTCCTGCGTCAAATATAAAGACTGTTCGTCTTAACTTTCCAAAACAAAAAATAAATGATAATATTATTATTGAATTACATACTTTAAAAGAAAGTTCTTTTAATAAAAATGTTTTAACTGAAATTTTTAATAAATTTTATAATAATGTTGATTTTAAATTTATTGAAGATTCTAAAAATTTAAAAGAAGGTCGTCTATATCCATATGCTGTTGTTAAGGCAAAAATATTCCCTGAAAATTTTGATAAAATAATTTTTCAAACAAAAGAAGGTTTAGTTATTCCTAATTTTGCTTTAAGAAAATATTTTAAAGTTAAAGATTCTTTCTTTCAAAATGAAGCTTATTCTTACAAAGATAGCAATCTTAAAAAACCTTTAAAATTCTCTTTATATGTTATGTCTCATTGTCCCTATGCAGTTAGAGCTGAAGCTAATCTTATTGATAAAATTAAAAATAATAAATTAAATCCAGAAGATATTAATATTCATTTTATTTTAAATAATACAAAATATGGATTAACTAGTTTACATGGTGAACAAGAAATAGACGAAGACGCTAGACAACTTTATATTAAAAATAAGCTTGGTATGAATAAATTATTTGATTACTTAAAAGTCCTTTATGATTCAAAAGGAAACTTTAATAAAGCTTTAAGTTCTATCAATCTTACTAATGAAGAAGTTTTTAAAGATATGAATTATATTTATAAATTATTAAATATAGAAGCTATATACACTGAAAAAAATAATATCAACTCTTCACCTTCTTATGTAGATAGAGAAGGTAAAAAAATTGAAATGCCTAAATAGAAACTTAAAGTAGAAGTTTATTCTTCTACTTTATTTATATTTCTATAATATCCCGTTTTATTTACTATTTTATAACCAACAAACAAAACACCTAAATAAACAAAAACAACCGAGAATAAAATTAATTCTATCATTTAATCACCTTTTTATAATATATCTTTTTTACTTATTTTTAAAGAAAATTCACACAATTCTTTTCTTATTTCTTCCATTCTTTTAAAGATCTCTAATTCATTTTTTCTATAAAAAAAAGTTTTTAACTCTATTATATTTTGTTTCATTTTATAAATATCTTTATAAAAAATTTCATTATAATCTTCTTTTCCAAAAATATTTTCAAACATTTCAATATTTAATTCAATTAGATATATTAATGAATTAATATTTTCTTCTTTAGTTAATTTCATTTTTACTTACCTATATTTTTACAATCTTTTTTACTTATTTTAACATTAAATAATTCATTATCTATTGTTTTTAATTTAAAATTTAATGAAACTTCTTCCTTAATATCACCTTTAAATATACTTTGACATGAAGCCATTTTTAAATTATTACTCATAATTTCTTTATATTTTTCTAGATTTTTATCATTTAAATATTCAAATTTCTTATTAACTAATAATATTAATATTAAATCATTATTATCTATCTTTGAATTAGTTATTACTGTATTTTTATCTAATACAATAGGTATCTTTCTATCTGTATAATCTTTTAATTCTAATACACCAATAGCGTCATTTGCCATTAAACTTATTGTTAAAATACTTAAATTTAATAATATTTTTTTCATTTTTATTCACCTTTTATTTATTTTTTTTATTTTAAAAAGACATATCAAATTGCCAATTATCACCTTTTTTTACAAGCTTTAATTTTGCGTCAAATGTTTTTTTACTCTTCCCTTTTAATTCTTTTTTTGTAATTGTTTTACCTTCAAAAAGCTTTTTAGCTTCTTCTTCTGTAAAATCTTTTCCTAAAAATGGCATAAAAATAATCTTTCTTTCATTCTCTTTTCCTTCTTCACATTTATCTTTAAACCCTTTATAAGTTCTTCCTTTTGAATCAAATTCAAATCTATGAAAATCATAATTTTCTTTATTTTTCCATTCAACTTTACTAAAAAAATTACTATTTAAATCAAACTTCAAGACACCTTTTTCAAATTCAATTTCTTTACCATTTATAAATTCTTCTAACATTTTTTTATCAAATGTTTTTCCAATAAGTTTATTCTTTTTTATAAAAGTAAAATCACAATCACCTGTCCATTTTTTTGTTTTTGAGTCAAAATTTCCTGTTTTTTCACATTTAAAAAAGTTTTCACCTTCTAATATTTCATTAGAACATTTAGGACATTTTATCCCTGTATTTTCATAAACAACTTTCTTTTTTATTTTTATTCCATTGTCTTTTACATAATTTTCCATATATTCTATACTTTCTTTCATGAAATCTTTCATGTAATTAATTACAAAATTTTCGTCCTTTTCGCCTTTAATTATGTCTTTTATATAAGATTCTAATTCCGCTCTTAATACTGGGCTTGTTAATTTTTCTGGTAAATATTTTATAAGATCTCTTGTTTTTTGTGTTGAAATTATTTTCTTTTTATCTAATTTTAAATATTCTTTTTCAAATAATTCTTTTAAAATAGCACCCCTTGTTGCAGGTGTTCCTATCCCACCGTCTTTTAAATGTTTTTTAACTTCTTCGTCGTCAAAAAGTGTTGAAATCTTTTCCATTCCTAATAATAAACTACTCTCTGTAAATCTAGGTTTAGGTTTTGTTTCACCACGTTCTAATCTTAAATTTTTAAATTCAACTTCGTCATTTTCTTTAAAATTTGGCATTAAATTTTCTTTATTTTCGTCTTTTTTATCATATAAAATATAATCTAATTCTTTAAACCCTAAGCTCTCTGTTTGATTACTCGTTGCTTTAAAATCAAGTCCTTCGACATTTGTTTTTCCTTCTATAACTCTTTGAATATATTTATAATTTTCCATAAATTGAATTAAATATCTTTGAGAAACTAATTCCCAAACACCCCTTTCTTTGTCGTCTGAAAACTTTTTTGGTAGTTCCGCTGTTGGTGCCAATGCTGTATGGGCTGACACTTTTTTATCATTAAAACATTCCCTTTTCTTTAATGGAAATTTAATTAAATTAACTACTTTTTCATACTTATCATTGTATTTTTTTAATTCTTTTATGATATTTTCTGCGTCTAAAAATTCCCCGTCAGAGTAATAATTGCTGTCTGTTCTTGGATAAGATTGATATTTACTATCATAAAGTTTTTGAGCTTTTTCTAATGTTTGACTTGAAGTTAAATTAAATTTTTTAGAGCTTTCTGATTGTAAATTTGTTAAACTAAAAGGTTGTCCTGGTTTTGTTTCTTTCTTACTTTCTTTAACTGTTTTTATATAACCTTTTTCTATTTCTTCTAATATTTTTTTAGCTTCATTTTCATTATCAAATCTCTCATTATCATTAAATTTAAAAGATACTTGTATTGATTTTCCTTCCTTTTCTATATCACCTTTTATTGTCCAATAAGGTATGTTTTTAAAGTTTTCAAATTCATAATCTCTATCTACAACCATTCTTAGTATCGGTAATTTTACACCACCAATATGAACAACACCACCTAATTCATTTCCTAATAAAACTGTTGCTGCTACTGTTCCACTCATTCCAATAATCCAATCAGCATATGCTCTAGCATTTCCTGCTTTATTCATAAATTTATATGGAATTTTATCCAAAATTTTAACTTCTTTCTTTAAAGAATTTAAATCAAGTTTTGACATATTTATCATTCCAATAACTTTATCTACAGCATTTAAATTCTCTAAAACTTCTAAAACCAATACTACACCTTCATTATCTGGATCTGAAGCAACTATAATTTTATCAGCTTTTAATATACCTTCTTTTACTTTTTTATATACGTCATATAATTTTCTTTTTATCTTTTTTTGAAAAGGATTTGGAATAAATGGTAATCTCTTATTTTCATAATCGTCTATCCAATCTTTCGTTAAACCACCCTCATATTCAATTGGATTTTTTAATTCCATTATATGTCCAACTAATGGAACTATCATAAAATCTTTTATATTATTTGCTTCTAATGCACTCTTTAAAGCCTTAACTTGACTTGGTTTTTCTGTTATATATAAAGTCATTTTTTTGTTCACCTTTTTCTTTTTTTTATTTGTATTTATATACATATTATACAATATTTTTCACCTTTCTTTACTTAAATTTTATCTTTTTATCTATCCTTATATTATTTATTTTTCTACTTATTTTACCTATTTTTTATTAGCTTTTATTCTCTTTATAATTTCTTAATTTTAAATACATATTCACCCGTTTATTTTATTATAAATTATTTTTTTCTTACCCCACAAAACACACTTTTTTTCTAACACTTAATAACAATTTTTTTTATACTTACCCAAATAAAACAAAAAAAATAAAATACTTTTTTTTACTTTACCAAAATGACATTTTTTATAAAAAAATTTTTCATTTTATTTTAACAAAAAAAACAAACTCACTTTAAAAAAATAATATTTTCTCACTAAGAAATAAAAAACTAAAATAAACAGCATTTCATATCAATTAAAAATAAAAAAAATGTCATTTTAAAAGAATTAAAAATAAAATATTTTTCCTAAACAAAATACTATATTTTAATATAAAAAAATCTTTTTATAAATATTTATTTTCATTCTAAAGAAAAACTTTAAGTGAATACATATATATTAAAAAAAAATACTAAATATATAATAATCTTAACACTGCAAAAAAATAAATTTATTTTTAATAAAACTAAGTAAACTGTTAATAAAAAAAAAGAGATCTTTTTTAAAAAAAAGTATTTTAAAATACAAATAAAAAAAGTGTGTTTTAAAATATAATATAAAATAAAAAAGGTGAATAAAAATGATTATACTTGTAATTTTATTAGCATTAGTTTCTGCAGTTTTGTTTTATACAATAAAAAATATTAATTCTTTAAATAAATGTAAAGAAGAAAATAAAACAGAGTTAGATATTTTTATCTGTTTAACAAAGAAAATGTTTTATAGTTTAAAAAAGTAAAAAAACATAGCTTACATTTTTTGTAAGCTAAAAGAACTTCAATAAATCTTCTTCAATAAATTTCTTAATAATTATATACTTAACAAATTTTATATAATAAATAGAAAATATGGTGAATTAAAAATGAATAAAAAAATAATAAAAGAATTTAAAAACAAAGACACTTCGATAGAAAGAAGAATTGAAATTTTTAAAGAGCATAAAGATAATTTAGATTTACATTGTTTAGAAATTTTAAGAATATCAAAACTAGATTTTTATACAGAAGATCTTCTTCACAAAGTAATTGATAAAAAAATAAAAGATAGAGATAATAAATGTGAAGAAATAAAAAAAATGAATAAGAAAGAACAACATTTATTTTTCAATAATTATGATAATTTTATTTTCTTTAATAAATGTTTTAAAGAAATAAATTTAGAAGATTTCAAAAGTGAAGATTTTAGAATTATGGAATTAATAAAAAGGGGTGTAGCAAAATGTTAATGAACAATATAATTTATACTTTATCAGCAATAATATTATCAGTATCAAGTTATTTATTTCTAGTTATTAGTGCAGAATGTTTAATGGGTTTAAAATAAAAGAAGATAATTTTTTATCTTCATTTAAAATAATTTTTTATTTTTATAAATTAATTAATTCATGTTTTTTAAAATTAAAATTTCTTGTATCAAATTTCTTAGTTAACATTCTATCAGAAAAAGAATATTTTTTAAAAAACATAGAAAAATCTTTTTTATCAAAATCTAAAATACAAACATAATATTTTTTATCAATATTTATTATTGTTTTTAAAACATTATATTTTAAAATATTTCCTTTAAATCTATTTACTGTCGAATTAATAAGATCTTCATTTGTAGATATAAAACATAATTTTGTTTTATCATAATAATATTCATTTAAAGTATTTAATGAAAAGTAAAAATCACTTTCATTTGACAATACGAAAATATAATCAAAATCATTTTTAAATAATTTTAAATTTTCAATATTATCCCAATCAATTTCTTTTAATCCAGATAACTTTAAAATTTCATTTAAATAATTTTTTAGATCTCTTAATTTTAAAGTTTCTGTATCATATCCAAAAATATTTTCATTAAGAATTGTTTCAATTTTATCATTAGAATAATTTTCTTTTTTCATAGAGTCTATATATCTTAATACAATTTGTTTGTAAAGTTCTTTCTCATTAAAACCTAATACTAAAACTGTTTTATAAGCAACATTTTTTCCAAAGAATTTTAAATTAGTTAAAGCTATTTCAATAGCATATCTTTTTTGTGTAATCATAATTATATCCTTATAAGTTTTTTATTTATAATTAATTATACTATTGTTAAAGAATTTTGTCAAGTTTTTATAATACTTTATTTAAGTTTTTTCATAATCTTTAAAATTGATTCAAAAAACCAAAGAAGAGTTTAAACTTCAATATCTTTTTGAAAAACTTTATGAAGCTCTTGATAAAAAAAATAAATATAAAAACAAGTTAAACATAATAAATTACAAAAAAGAATAATAGAAGAATTTTTATATTTTTTTCATTTAATAAAAAGTTTCAATACTTATGAATATAGACACTTTAAGTAATTATAAGGTCAATCATAGATAAAAACATTATAAATCCTTCTGAGTATCTTATTTTAATTATTTTCAGTATATATGAGTTTCTTTTTTGTTTATTTTTTAAAAGTTAATAAGTAAGAGAAAATTCTCTGAATTTCTCATATTTTAAGAAAAGAGATTGAAGATAATACATTTCTAGATAGAAAACAAGTTCAATAGATATTAAATAAAATGTATAATAAAAAGAAAAAGGATAAATAAAATGTATAAAGCAGACGCATTAGATAGAATAGATTTAACAATTTTTGAAAAAATGTTTTCAACAATAGAAAATGGATATTTAGAATCTCATTATGTATGGATTGTTTATTTATTAGTTTTCTTTAGTATAGTTATTTTAATGGATATAATTTTTGGTCCAGAAGACAGATCTCAAAACACACTAATAAATGGAACAGAAGTAGGTCCAAGATTATATGGAACAATGTTCTGGTTCGGATTAATTATTTATTTTGGATCACCATTATTTACACAACATATATATTCAAAAGAAAATGTAGCTAAAAAACTTGAATTAAAGGGTATAGAAGAGCCTAAAATGATTTATACGACTGATACGGTTAATTTAATAATAAAAGATCGTGAAGATAAGATATTAAGTAAATTAAAAATAGAAAAGAAACCTAAAAAGCAATTATTAAAAGAATATAAAGATAGAATAGAAAGAAAAAATTCATTATTAGAAATGCAAAGAAGAAATAATATTAAAAAAGATATAACATATAGTGCTTTGTTAATTGAGCCATATATGTATGGCAATAATTATATATTCAAAGATAAGAAAAAAGGAAGATCTCTTGAAAAATTTATAGCGAAAGAAATTTGTCCTATTGGATATTTTAAAAAGCATGGTGAAGTTTGTAATTCTAAATTAATAAAAGAAAATAAGTATGTTTTAGATATGATAGATTGGCGAATAAATAATTATCTATCAACTAATGAGAAAATATTTTTTGAAGAAAATCTTGGAAATAAGTGTGAAGCTGTTAAAATAATGTATAAAGAAAAAGATAGATCTATTGCAGATAAAGCTGCAAAGAAGTTTAAATGTTATGAATTGTATAATAAATATAACTAAACATATTATAAGTGAATAAAAATGAAAAAATTTAATATTGAAGATTTAAAAGAAGAGTATCCACCATTGTGGGATCTATATGACGAAAATGAACCAGAAAATACTATAGGGTATAGAGAATATTTTTTTGAAGCATTAAATGAAATGTTAGAAGCTGCTGAAGAGTCAAATGACGAAGAATGGAAAAAAGATATTGAAAAAACAATAGATTTTGTTAGTCAATTTGAAGAATTGTTTATTTATTAAAAAATACAAGGAAAAATCCTTATATTTTTAATTATAAACTATTAATTATTTCTTCTTCTTTTAAATAAGTATCTGAAGAAGATATAATTTTCATTATTCTTGGAATAATATCTATTATCTTTTTTTGATCTTCTTCGTCTAAATTAAAAAATGTATCATAATATATTGGACCATAATTTGATAAACAATAATCTTCAAAATCTTCATATTCTTCTTGTAATTCTTTATCATTATTAAATTCATTCAATGGTTCTACATATTCACTAAAATTTTCCAACATATATTTATTTAAAGTATTGTAAATTAAATTAGTTTTGTCTTCATGATAAAAGCCCATATTTTCTAATGAAGAAATAATTTCTAGTAATTTATTAAATTCGTTTTCTATTTTCATTTTTATTCACCTTTTTTCATTATATTATATAATTTCATTATAAAATAATTCTATATCTTCATTTAAATCAATAAAACTTTTTCTCTATTTAAATGCATTTAAATCCTTTTTTATACATAAGTTACGTCATTATATCTATTCATAATATTTTTACCTAAAACATATCTTAAAATAACTTTTATAGCTATTTAATTAAACACTTTTATGCGTCACCGCCTTCTTTTATCATAATTTCTTTATTCTTCATAATGTTGGTGGCCATTCTTCTCTTTTAAAATTTAAATTCATAATATCACCTTTTATTATTAAACACGTGTTAAATCAATCATTATCCGTCTGTCTCGCTAAACATTATATATTACCCCATTCTCTAAATATAGTTCCGTCTTGTTCCTGCATAATAACACCTCTTATTTTAATATAAATTATTATAAAATAATTCTATATCTTCATTTAAATCAATAATTCTTATAAAAGTTTCTTCTGATTCACCTTTACCTTCAATATCTAAATTATCACACAAAAATGGTTTCAGGATTGTTTTATCTAATTCAGCTAAAGCTTCAATTAAAAGTTCAAAATCGTTTTCAATAAAGTTATCTTCTAAATATTCTTTAAGAATTTTATTTTTATCTTTATTTCTAAGATAATAAACATTATAAATTATTTCAAAAGATTCAATTGTTTCGTCAGTATTTAAAGTTCCTATAAAAACATTATCAATATCAAAAGTTTCATGATCTTCTAATTCAATTATAACTGGATAATGAATTCTTTTTTCTGTAATAGCTATTGCAAACATTAATGAGTTTTTATTATTAACATTATAGTAATCAGGATTACTATAAGTAAATACATTAAGATTTAAATCTAAATCAATTGTATTAACAATTTTATCTTCAATGTATTCACTCAAAGTTAAACGTTCACAACCTTGACTAATATCAGGACCATAACAACCAATTATTTGATCGTAATTAGAATGAGATATATCTATATTATCAGAATACATATCAGGATAAACTTCGTCATTTTCAATTTGTTCTAAGATAAATTCCTTTTCATTTTCGTCTTCAATAAGTCCAACTGTAATTTCAGCACCAAAAGATTGTATATCCAATATATATTTTTTCATATTTATTCACCTTTTTTTTGATATTATTATACTTATTGTAAAAATATTAAAAATAATAAAAATAATCCAATTAATAAAGAATTATTATTTTCTTCTATTTCTTCTTTTTCTTCTAATTTTTCTTCTAAGCAATATCTATAATTATTATTTCTAATAAAATTATTATTAATTTCTAACATATATATTAAAGAAGTTTGAATAAACTTTTCATTATTAATTCTTTTAAATTCTTTTTCAACACGTTCCTTTTCTTTCTCATTAGGAACACACATTCTTTTTAAAATAATTTCAACATTTTTCGTGTCCTTTTTCATTATTTTATATAATTCTTTTCTTAATTCTTTACTGAATTCCTTAACATTAGAAATTTCTAACAAATAAAGATTATTTAAAATACCTATTCCACCAAAAAAATTGGTATCGCTAAACCAATAGCAAGAATTATAAAATATTCTATTATTTTCATTTTAACACCTCGTTAATTTAAAATTTTAGTTAAAAATTTCTTTAATTAATAACTAATTATTAAAATATACATGTTTTCTTAAATTTTGTCAAGTTTTTAACTATAGTAGATAAGACGTAAAAGTCAAATACAAAAAAATAGGTGAACAAACATGAAAAAAATAGTTATAATGTCATTTTTAGGTGCATTAGTCGCATTATCTGCAAATAGTGGTGGTCACGGTCATGGTGGGCAAGGTGGTTATAAAGGTGGATTAAATCCGGAAATGCAAGCTTGTATGCAAGCAGCAAAGACACAAGAAGATAGAATGTCTTGTAGAGATCAATTTAGAAAATCTGGATCTTAATCTCTATTTAATTTAATGAAATCATAAATAGTAATTATTGTTCCAGATATAACAAAAACAAAAACACTTAAAACAACATATTCCATAAACTTTTTTATTAGCAAAAATTAAGACAGTTTTAATCTGTCTTAATTAATCTTTAATTCAACTAAAGTTCCATATTCTACCAAATCATTTATTGTTTTATTTTTATATCTAAGATCTGTTTCCAATGCTGTATTAATAATATTTCTTTTATCTCTTTTATCTAATCTAGACATTAAAACTATTTTAACAATATTATTTCTAACTGTTTTATCAAATTGCTTAATATTTCTACTAGAGATAAGATCTTTCATTTTTACACCATAAATAACTTCTTGTTCAGGTAATATTTCACCCCTTTTTCTAAAATTAATAAGTTCTTCATTATTAGTATAAAGAATATCTTTTACTTCTTTTATAATAAATTCTTTAGAATTATCTTCTTTTAAACATTTAAAATATTCTTTTAAAGAAATTTTCATACCCCAAACAGAGACAGCTGTATCTAATTCATTTTCCTTTAAATTATATTCTTCACAAAATTCGTTAATTATTCTACTTAATTTCATATTTTTACCCCTTTGTTTTTTTTAATTATACTGTATTTATTTTAATATATCAAGTTTTTTCAAGTAAAGATAATTCTTTTAATTCTTTTAAAGTTAATTTGTTTAAAAAAGCTTGAAAAGCTTTATCTTTATTTCCACCAGCGAATAAAATAAAAACAATATAGTTTTCTTCAAAATGATTAAATTTTTCAAAAATTGATTTTCTAATTTCATGGTCATTTATTTTTATAATAAGTTTTTTTAGTTGTTCCATTGTTTTACACCTCTATGAGTAAGATAATTTATGTCTAGCAAAGACAGCCAATAGTATTAATCCGAAAAATAAAGTTATTTTACCAGCTAACAAAGTAAATCCAATAATTTTAATAGAAACAAAAGTTAATAAAAGTAAAATAATTAAAAATGGTATAAATAAAATATTCATAAGATAACCTCTCTTTTTTTATTTCATTATACCAAATTATTAAATAAAAGTCAAATTAATTACTTCTAACAGAAATATAAGAATTTTCTAATTCTTTACTTAAATCTTCTTGTGCTTTTTTAGCTTGAAATTGTTGCCATAAAGCTTTATCATTTTTTAAAGAAGAATTATTTGAGATTGAATTAATAACATTTTTAGGATCTGTAACCATTAATACAAACATAGTTCCTTTTGGTGATATCCATACAGATTTAACTTCAGATCCAAGAACTGTTTTATTAGCAACTTGTTTCGAAACACTTTCCGATACAGAGTCAAATGTTCCAGATTTATTTCCAGTTTGATTTTTAAATGTTTTAAACATATTTTTAACAATTATTTCAGTAGTTTTAACTAAATTATTTCTTGCGTCAGCCATAGCTGTATTTCTTTGAAATGAGATATCATTTGCACTATTTTGTTGAGCTGAACCAGCAGCAGCTATTTTTCCTTCATAGCTAGGCATTAGAACCCAATTTGGTGCTTTTGATAATTCACCTTGATTAATATATTCTTTATTTTGAACTTTTGGTTCTGAATTACTACAACCCGAAAATCCAATTGTAATAAGTGTTAAAGCCGTTAATGTTGATAATATAATTTTCTTCATATACACCCCTTTTTTTTATTTTAAAACATTATACTAAATTCTATAGAAATTGTCAAGAAAAGCATATTTTTTTAAAGTTTTTTAATATATTTTTTTTTATTAGCTAAAATTCATTTTTTATTATAAAATAAATAAAAAAAGGTGAAAAATAATGAACTTAAAATTAATAAAAGAAATAGAAAATAAAACAGATAGTCAAGCTTTTAGTTATTTACATGAACATAGTGAAGAATTGGATTTAGAAACATTAAAATTTTTAGCTAATGAAGATTATGGTTATGAAGTTAATGAATTTATAAGTGAAATAATAGAGGAAATTAAAGAAAAAGAAGATTTAATAAAATCCCTTAACAAAAACATTGATATTAATGCTGTTTTATCTTTTAAAAAAGAAGAATTAAAGGAAAATAAATTAAAATCTTTAAATTTAGAAACTCTTTTATATTTATTAAATATATCAAAAAATAGTGAAGTTAGTAAAATAATTGAAGATAGAATTAATTCTTTAATAGAAGATAGAAAAATAGACGATAGTATCTTTTATAATGAAAATTTTTTTCAATTAAATGTAAAAGATAAGATAAAATCCATTGAATTTCATTTAAATAAATATGGTAGATTACCGGACTTAAATTTAGATATGATTATAAAAAGAGATAATTCTTTTCTTGAAAATTATTTAACTTTTTTAGAATTAAACTTAGAAAAAGTAAGGGGTTTTTACAATCCAAATGATTTATTACATAAAAATGAAATTTTAACAAAGAAAAATTATGAACAAATATTAAAAATAACTGGTAAAAGTTATTTTGATATAAAATTAAATTATGTAGATCCAAATGATTATGAATTTTTTATGAAGAAATTAGAAAAACATTTTAACTTTTATAAAGTTGATAACATGGATTCAGAAAAATATTTTGAAGCATTAATGAAAATAGAAGATATAAGTTTAAAAGAAAGATTACTTAGCGAAGGAATGGAAAATAAAATTCTATCAAAAGAACAGGTAAAAATTTATTATAAAGAAGTTTTCAATGAAGATTATGAAGGGAATTATGAAAGTGAAAAAGAAGAGATTATAAATATAGATTCTCTTTCGGATTTAGATTTTAATGCTGATCAATATCGCAGATATTTTACATTAAAAGGAAAAATAATTGAAAAGGAATTTCTTATAAAATTAATTAATAATAATCCAGACAAAATAAGACAAATAAATTTTAAAACAATTAAAGCTATAATTGATAATTATAAAGAAAATTTAAATGAAGAAGTTCTTAAAAAAATTAGAAATAGTTTTTATAGAGAAATTAGGAATTCTGAAAACCCGATAAAAGAACTATTTGGTTATGAAGAATATGTATCGAGAGACTTTTTTTCTACTATAATTGAAGAGCAAATAGAAAGAACAGGTAAAAAAGTTCCGACAAATTTAAGAAGAAAATATTCCCAATTCATAAATAAAGATAGTAAGAATTATGTAAAGACAATATTAGAATTAGAAGATAAGCTTGAAATAATTGAAGATATAATTGAGCGAGCAGTCTTTAAAATAGATACAAAAGATAATGATTTTTTTAAAGATTTATTAGATATAGCTGAAAGATATAATCTAAATTATTTAAAAAACATTTTAAAAAACATGTTAAATAATAAATTGACTTATTTAACAGAAGAAGAAAATGTATCTAAGTTTAAAATAAAAGATTCTTTAAATAAAATAAATAATAAGGAAGTTAAAGAGATAGTTGATTTAATTTTAAATACAGAATATGATTCATTAGAATTATCTATATTGTCTAAAAATGTAAATTATTCAATAAAAGATTTTCAATTAACTAAAAATGAATTCTTAAAATTTGAAGAAAAAGTAATGAAACAATTAAAAAATATTTTAAATGAAGAACATTTTTTAGAAAAAGAAGAAAAAGAATACTTAGTAAAAAATCTTAAAAATACACTAAATAAAATGTTAATAGATACAGAAAGCAAAAAGAAATTAAATAATTAGATAGCTTTATTTTAAGCTATCTAGGTATTTTTGTTTTTTTTCAAAAAATAAAATCTCTGCTGCTTGCTCTCTATTGATCTTATAATTCATTTCTTTTTGAATTTTTTCACATTCACTTTTACTAGATTTCAATAAACCTATATTACCACGTATACCAAAGTTTTTTATACAGCCAACACCTTTTTTCTCGAAAACTCTTTTGCCATACATTCTAGATTCAACAACCTTTATATTAATTACAGAGATATTTCTTCTTTTAAAGAAATTTTTATCTACATGAACTTTTATACCCATTCTTTTTAAATAAGTATGTAAAATAGGTTTACAGAAGAATACAACTTGATTTCTTCCACGATCCACTTCATATTTTATTCTTCCGCACAATTCTTCATATAAATGAATTTGAGCTAAAAGTCTTTGATATATTTTTTTATTATTATTTTTAAATTCATTAAAAGCATTTTTATCAATTCTTTGAACTTCTCTTAATGTAAGATCCTTAAATTTTCCTTCCTTGATTATATATGGTTCATTAAACATAATTTATTCTCTCTTTTTTATTTATTATAATAAATTTTTCTAAAAAAGTCAAGAAAAATCGTAAAAATCACAAAAAATTAGGCAGAATTATAGCTTTAAGTTCTGTCTAGATTTTAACGGTTTAATCTTTTGAACATTCTTTATCAATAAGACTTAAGTGTTCTTATATTTTTCTTAAGAAATAATAATTAATAAATGTTTAAATAACTTTTAAGACGTTTACACTTAATTGTGTCTCACTTTTCTTTATATGATTATATAAGTATGTTTATATGCTTTAAAAGCTTTAAAGATTATTTAAACTTAATTGTGTCTCACTTTTCTTTAAATGATTATATAAAGATATTTATAAGCTTTAAAGATCTTTATATTTTATTAATATTACTGTCATTAACGCTCTTTTAAAGGCATTTAAAGACCTTTTATATAGATATTCATATATTTCATTATATTTAAGATAAAACGTCTTAAAAGTGATTTATAAAATATTTTTAAATATAATTAAAGTCAGAAAAGAAAGAGAATAAAGTGTCAAAAATCTTAAAAATAAAGTGTCAAAAAAGTGCTGAAAAGCCCTAAAATAGGGTGATAGAAGGTGTTTATGAAGTGAATTTTTAGCGAGTTCAAAAGACTAAACCGTTAAAATCTAGACAGAACACCCCTATTTTAAGGATTTTTTCGAGATTTTAGATAAAAATCTAGCCTTTTTCTTCTCTTAGCCAAGAAAAAGATATCCTACCAACGGGTTGCCCTGTATTGGATTTTTAACCATATTTTTAATAGAGAAAAAAACTTCGGTCCTTAAAGGAACCTTGAAATTTCTACAAAAAACTTAGGTAAAAACGGATAAAAGAACACTTCGATCTGGGGATTATAAAACTTTTAAAAAAAAGCTTTCGATAATTCCAGTTTTTCCCAGTCAAACGAGAGAAAAGTAAGAAGTTTAAGCGAGGCTTGAAAACTTCTAATTCGAAAAGCAGCGGTATATCAGCTAAGTTGTCCTAATACTTATCCACATTAATCCTTTCGGACTAATGCTTCCCTCTTTTTGTTTATTTTACGGTTGCTTCACTATCACACTCATATAAATCAGATTTTAGGTCTGGTTTGACTATTTATACAGTGAAGTCCGGCTGCCACCATTAGACAGCTTGGGTCGAGCCTAGAGCCTACCTCGACTTCTTAATTATAAAATTAAGCTATTAACATTATTAATAAATCTAAGTTTCAAGATTTATAGATAGTTTTACGTGTGATTTTCAAATATTTTCTAAAACATATGGAAACTTACATACTAAAAGAAAATATCTACATTTTATTAACTTAAGTCATAATAAACCTCGTATTAATTTAATTATATATAGATTATACAATTTTTTATTCTTAAAATCAAGTTTTTTGTTAAATTTTGAAAGAAATTTTGAAATTTATTAAAAATAAGAGCATTTCTTGACTTTTTAATAGAAATTCATTATAATATTTAAAAATAAAAAAGGGGTAAATAAATATGAAAATAGATTTAAAAATTGAATTACCAAATAATTTTATAATAAAGATCAATACTAAAGAGATAGATAATTCTTTATTTTTATGTTTTTCAGAAATGAAAGACGGTGAAATTTTTGGTAATGGTGTAAAAGTAGACAAAGAAGATTTATTTAAATTTTATGAAGAAATAAAAGAATTATCTATAATGGATCAAGTTAAAAAATTAGAAAAAAAATATTTAGGTTAATAAAATGAATTTATATCAGGAACAATTAAACATTTTTAGTTCAAAAGCTTTTAAGAGATTAAAAGAAAAAACACAAATTATTGAAAATGATAAAGGTTTTACTTCTGCTGCGGATAGAATGTCTCATAGTCTTCAAGTTGGTATCGTTTCAAAAATGATAGCCGACAAACTTCCACAAAATTTTAACATTAGTAAAGAACGATTATTTAATGTTTGTTTATTACATGATATTGGGCACCCACCATATGGACATTACTTTGAAACAATTTTAAATGAAATTTTAAAAGAAAATACAAAATATAAATTTGAAGGTAATGCTAATAACTTTGTTGTTATTGATAAAGAACATATAGAAATTTCAGATCTAACACTTGTTTCTTTAATAAAGTATCCAAAAAGATTAGATTGTAAAAAAGGTATTTACTCTTATCAATATGAAAAATTAATTAAAAAACTTGCAA
>Ga0256828_1000009_pt1 | contig 149048 bp, 147 predicted proteins | sample CV88metaG_FD_185993 | JGI IMG/M metagenome (GOLD analysis project Ga0256828, IMG submission 185993) | Hydrothermal vent microbial communities from East Pacific Rise, Pacific Ocean - CV88 | ecosystem: Environmental > Aquatic > Marine > Hydrothermal vents | place: Pacific Ocean: East Pacific...
CTGCTACAGAAGATAGCGAAGCATTAAAATCTGCAAACCAAACTATAAACAGAAATTCTATTGAATCTGCTTTTGCCGAAAACAATTCGACTGCTACAGAAGATAGCGAAGCATTAAAATCTGCAAACCAAACTATAAACAGAAATTCTATTGAATCTGCTTTTGCCGAAAACAATTCGACTGCTACAGAAGATAGCGAAGCATTAAAATCTGCAAATCAAGCTATAAATGAGAATAATCAAAATAGTATTTTCAATGAAGAAGCTGCATTTAAAACTAATCAAATAGCCGGAATGTTTAATGTAAGAGCTTCTAATTATGGAAATTTATCAGCTATAGATAAAATGAGGGGAATACAAAGCAATAGATTAAATATAGACGACGAAATAACTATAACAGAAATGTATGCTGACTCAGCATTAGATTCAAGAGTTGGTGGTGGACAATATAATAGAACAATAACAGATATTTATACAAAAGAAGAATTATTTAGAGAATTCCATGGTCTAAATACTGACGGAGCAATCGAATCTAGAGAAAACTATATGGTTGACAATGATTTATCAATGGACGGTAATTCAAGAAATAATTCTTATATGAAAGAATCTACAATTTTTGCAAATGAAGGCAGCACTAAAAAAGATTTTAATGAAGAAAAAAATGAATCTTTTGAACAAATTTCATTTAGAGATTTGAACACTTCATTTAAAGGAAATCAATTTTCTTTTAAAGAAGACTCTAATAATGATAGTAAAGTAGATTCAAACAATAATAATTCAATAATATTCAATAAACAAGAAGAGTCAATAAGTTTATTTTCAAATGATAATAAAAAAAATAAAACCTCCATTAGTACCCAATCTTTAAATAATTCTTCAACTATCAGTAATACTACTCACCAAGATAATGGTGGACAAGTAAAAACTTCTTTAACAGATTTATATAAAGACAATAAAGAAGAAAATGGAACTCAAACAACATTAAAAACAAACAATCAAGACAATAATGAAAAAACAAATATTTCATTAACAGATATATATAAAGATAATAATGAAGAAAATGAAATTCAAACAACATTGGAAACAAGTAATAAAATTATAAATAATAATGAAAATAATCAAGAAGATACAAACTTCAATAAAAGATCAATAATAACAGAGACTTCTTCAATCTTTTTATCAAAAACAATTAAACAAGAAGATTCAAAAAAAGACAATAAAAAAGAATTAAACGACTTAAAAGAAATTACAAATTTTTCATTTAAAAATTTTGGAAAATTTAATAAAGAGGATATAAAAGAAGAAAATCAAACTAATAATGAATCTAAAGTAATGGAAGAAAAAAATGATAATAGCTATTTAACAAATAAAATTAATAGTAATTATATTAATAACAATGAAAAAGAAAGTCTAGATCAAGAATCATACATAAATGATTTAGAAAACAAAAATAAAACAGAATTTGAAATATCTCTAAAAGAAAAAACATTATCTGAATTAAGAGAATTAAAAGAACATTTAATAAAAGAATTAGAAGAAAGTAAAAAAGATAAAAATAATGACTTAAAAATAATTTCAATAGAAAGAAAATTAGAACATATAAAAAAAGAATTTCTTAAAAAGATTTTCTAAAGGAAAACCTTCCTTTAGAAATATTCTACAATCTATCTATATAAAATAAAATATCTTTTATTTTAAAAAAGATATTTTGTGGTGGTAAATTTTGTTCACTTTTTATTTTAGAATAAATTCTATCAACAATAGATTTTAATTCTTTTTTTTCAGATAAATTCAATCTTTGATTCCGATTTAATTTCTCCTGAAAATATCCTATACGCTTATTTTCAAAAGAAGACATTTCTCTAAAATAAAACTTACCAAAAATACCAAGTAATGAAGATAAATTTTCTAAAGATATTTGAAAGTACTGATTTTTAAAAGAAAATTTATCAAATATCAAAATATCAACAGATTCTTTCAATTCATTATCTCCACTTATCATTTTAAATAATTGACTTAAATGTGGTAGCATATTAATATCAATCCACACGTCTTCAGATTTTAATAATGTATTTTTAATATTATCTAAGTGAAAAGAAATATTCCCCTCTCTATTACCAGATATTCCACTCTTAAGTTCCTCTAAAATATCTAAATTTTTTATAGATATTTTAATTCCACTTTCTAAAACTTTTTTTGTTCTAGAGTCTAACTCTAAAAATCCAAATTTATCCATTTTTAAAGCTAAAAATGGGTTTACTGTTTTAGCAGGATCTTCAACTCGATATCCATTCCTATAAACTGGATTTTTTGAAATAATAATATTTCCTTTTTTCACAACATTCTCTTTTTTCATAATATTTCCTTTTAATTTTTTTTATATTGAACTAAAAAAAGTTCGTTTAATGTAGTATAATAAAAAAAGATAAATATAATATAAAAAGGTTGAATAAATGATTGATATTAATGATTCAAATTACAATAATTTAGTTATTGAAAAAGAAAATGAATATTTTATAATATTTTTTACCTCAAAAACATGTCCACATTGTGAAACAGTAAAAAAATATTTAAATATAATAGACAATGATATAAATAAACCAGAAAATTTAACAATTTATAAATGTCAAGCTGAAAAATCACAAAAATTACTAAATTTATACAATATAAGATCTTTCCCAACAACATTTTTTTTCAATAAAAATAAAAAAATTGATTCATATATAATAGGTGCAGAACCAATAGAAAATTTTGTAAAAAATATAAAAAAATTAAATAAAAAATCAATTTTTGAAAAGATATTTAAAAAATGAAAACTATATCACTAAGTCCAAAATTAGAATCTTTTTCAAAAAAAATTCAACCTAAAATTTTTTCGGCAGTAATAAATGCTATTTTAGCAAAATCAATAGAAAATGGAGAATTAATTAAAGAATTATCTCTTTATTTAACAAATGAAGAAATAGAAAAAATAATAGATACTTCTGAAATAAATCTTAAAATAAGTAAAAAAATAGAAAAGATTGAAAAAATAAATAAAAATATAAAAACAAAAATAAAAAAAGAAGAAAAAGAAGAAGATAATCCATTCTTTGGTATAGAAAAATAATAATGTATTTAAATTAAAATAAGAAGAAACGTAAAATATATTATATAATTAAAAAAATAATATCTAGGAGATTTAAAAATGAAAAAAACAATATTTTCTTTAACAGCTGTATGCCTTCTTTCAACAGGAGTTTTTGCTACAGATATATATATCAATAAAGATTCAAGTGCAGGTCAAAAACTTTTAAAAAGTGAATTAGAATATAAGGATTATTTAAAAAATAAAGCAAAAATGACTGAAGAAAGCAAAAAAAGAGCTTCACAAATAGCTAAAAATTGTGAAGATATTCAAATGCTAAAAGAAGCTGTAGCAAAATTAATTCTAAAAACAGAGTCAAATTCTAGAAAAATTAAATCTTCTAATTTAAAACAAGAAGAAAAAACAAATAATAACGAAAATTATTCTGTAAAAGAAATAAAAGAAATAGGTGCAAAATTATATACAAAAGTTGAAAATAAAAAAGATAAAAAAATATGTACAACAAAAACAAAAAGAATTGTTGATAAAAGTAGAATTCATGAATCTTATTATAAAATGAAAGATAAAGAATTTAAAGTTGTTAGAAAAAAAGCTTATATATATAAATATCCTGTACTAGGAGAAAAAAATATTGGCTTAATAAAACATAATGAAAAATTCATAGGAGATATGTATACAGCAGCTGGTTGGGTTCATGTAAAAAATAAAGGCTGGGTAAAAGGATATCTTTTAAGCCCAAAAGTTTTAATGGATAAAACAAAAAAATTTGATAAAAAAAATAGTGCATATATAACAAAAACAATTAAAGATTGTAAATAAAAGGAGAAAATATGTATTTAGGATTAGATCACGGATATGGTGGAAATAAATTTGCATATAGAGATAATGAAAATAAAATAAAATTTGGAAAAAAATTATCTGTATTTGCCGACGCACCTCAAGACGCAGAAGATATGCCATTATTTGAAGGGAAAAGATATTATATTGGTGAAATGGCTTTAATGGAAGATTCAAATTCTATTAAAAATAATTTAGATTATAAAGATCATGAAACAATGGCCCCTTTATCAACTTGGCAGGTTCTTAAAGAAGAAAATATTAATGTAAATGATATAAAAAAAATAGGTATAGGTCTATCATTAGCTCAAAAAGATTATGCAAATCAATTTATAAAAAGATTATCAAAATTCACAGTAGATAATGAAAAATTTGATTTAAAAGACAAAATAGTTTTAATACCTCAAGCTATAGGAGCTAAATTTGCAATTGATCATTTATATGAAGGTGAAAATTCGACATATGCAATTTTTGATATAGGACAATTAACTGTTGATAGAGTAAATGTTATTAATGGAAAGGTAAGAAAAGAAAATGCTTCTGGTGCAGCACATGACGGAATTATAAAAATTATTCAAGAACTACAAGAATTTATTGCTTCAAATGAAGAAATTCAAGAACATTTGTCAATAAAAGAAATTCAAGAAATCTTAGTATCTGGAAAATATATTATATATGGTGAAGAATTTGATTTTTCTGAAAAAATTGAAGAATTAAAAACAAATTATACAAAATATTTAATACCTATGATTAAAAAACAATTTAATAATATATTTAAAAAATATTCAAAAATATATTTTGTTGGCGGTGGATCTTATTATTTAGATAAAGAAGAAACAATGAGAATATTAGGATTAAATGAAAAAACATTAATTTTTCCAGATAATGCAGAATATTTAAATGCTATTGGAAATTTATTAGCTGCAGAAATTTCAGATAAAAACAATAACTAAAAGTTTTTAGAAAAAAATATAGATATAATTCATTATAAATATCTTAAAAAAAAGAGGTTATAATGAATTTATCTAACATATCTTTAATTTTTCATAAACTAACAAAATACGATTACTACACTATTCTATCTTTCATTATAGGATTTACATTATCTGTATTAGATTTTGATATATTAAAAAATATAGAACTATATTTAACAAATCTTTCAAATCTAATATTTATATCAACATACTTATTAACATTCTTCTTTATATTTTTCTCATTAAAAATACTTATTTTAAATACAAAACACTTTAGAATAGAAGCAAAAGATAAACAAAAAATATTAAAAGGACTTAAAATTTTCTTAATAGGATATTTTTTAGGATATGTAATAAATCTTTCAAATGCATATATAATAATTTTCTTTGAAAAATTTATAATCACTTAATTAAGGGGCCAATATGTTTAAAAAAAGCTTATTAAAAGACAATGAATCAGAAAAACAAATATTTGATATAGATATATCAAAAGGATTATATATTGGTGCTGGCGTTAAATTAGTTGGTGAAGATAATGAAAAATCAAATGTAGCTCCAGTTTTTATAGCATGGGGTGATCTAGCTGGTCATTTAGCTGTATATGGTACAACTAGAGTTGGAAAAACTAGATTAATGGTTTCTATAATTAGACAATGTATATTAAGAAATATGGATATATTAGTAGTTGAACCAAAAGGTGCAGTTGGTAATAAAAAAGACGAAAATAATAAAGACCTTGGAATTGGTCAAGAAACAATGGCTTGGATATCTCAGTTTGCTGAAGAAGCTGGAAGAATAAGAGATATAAAGTATGTTTCACCTATGTTTCCTGAAATTTCTTTAAAATTTAATCCATTATTTGGATTAGGAAATGAAGAAATTGCTTCATTAGTTGCAACAATTATTCCTGCAAAAGAAGAATTTTTTACAGCTATGGGTTATCAAATAACAATGTGTATATTATTAGGGTTAGAATTTCTTGAAAAAGCTGAAGGAAAAGAAGAAGTTAAAAGACTTATAGAAGAAGAATATAAAAGAGTATATTCAGGAAATTCAAATATTGTAAATGAATTAAATGGTGTATCTGATCCAGATTTAGCAGATAGAATAGTTAATTCAATGCCAAGTGAATCACTATTAGAACAAGAACCCCCTTATAGAAGTTTAATGACATTTGCAGAAATAGCTACTTATGCAACTCAAGAAGGTGTTATATCAATACTTGAGCATGTCAATAGAGTTACTCCAGATCAATTTAATGTTGAAACACCACAAGAAGAGCAAGCATTACTAACCTTAAGATCTGAAGCAATAAGAGCCTTAACAGAAATGGCTGAAAAAGATAAACAATATTTTTCAAAAGTTTCCTCTTCATTTAATTTAATTATGTCACAATTATCAACAGGAGCTCTTGGTAAAATTTTATGTACAACAAAAATTAATCCAATAATGGACGGATTCATGAATGAATCTCAAGGTCAAATATTAATTATTCAACCATTTCCATTAATATATAAAAAAGCCTCAGACGCATTTGTTCGTGTTTTCTTTTCTATTCTAAGTTCATTTTATGGTAATATTGGTGCCGCTGGTAGATCTTCTCCAAGAGAAATAGCATTATTCGTTGACGAAGGTGGAGCAGTTCTTTATCCAGGTGTTGAACACTTATTTAATAAAGCTGGTGGTCTTGGTTTAAGAATTTTTATTTTTACACAATCATTTGCAGATTATGAAGCAGAACTTGGACCTGAAGTTTCTAAAATTGTAAATGATAATACAAATATAAAAATATATATGAGAATGAATGACTCTATGTCAAGAAAAGAAGTTTCTGAAGCTTTTGGAAAAATAAGAACAATTGAAAATAAATATATGGGCTCAAAGTTAGATATGAGAATTTCAGCAGCTGCTGAAGAAAAAGATATTTTACTTCCAGCCCATATGGGTGATATGCAAAAACAGGAATTTTTACTTCAATTTGGTGAAGGTAGATTTTATTGTTGTGCACCATTTCAACCAGATCCAGACTTTTTATTTAAAATGCCTGAAATTAATATGGAAACAACATTTAAAACTATGGGTAATAGATTTGTTACAGAAATTAGAGGTGACGCCTCTATAGATTCAATTGAAATATAAAAGGAGCTATATATATGATAATTTTAAAAATACTTTTTACACTAACAATAATATTAACATTTCATTTTATTTATATTTTATATAAAAATGATTTATCAATAAAAAATACAATATTTTTTTATAAAAATTTATTTATAAAAAAAGAAAAAGAAAAAGAAAAAGAAGTTTTATTAACACAAGAAAATATTGAAGAATCTGAAAATAACATTATACAAACTCCAGAACAAGAAGAAATTGAAAATGGAAATAAAGAAGTTTTACCTATAGACTTAACATTAAGTAAAGATTTATCTGAAGAAGAAATAAAAATTAGAAAAAAAGTTTTAGAAAAAATAAAACATGAACCAGCTTTTTATAAAGAAGGCGGTAGAAAAAAAATGATTGTACCATTAGAATCTATTATATTTCTAAATAAAGGATTAAATCCATTAGTAAATGAAAATGGAGAAATAATTATTTCAATAAAAGAAAATAAAATATTAGAAGAACTTAAAGAATATATAATAACTCTTCAAAATTCAGGAGAAATCTTATATCAAAGTGACGAAGAAATTATAGATTCATTAAAATCATTAATTCAAATATCTAAACAGTCTAATATACCATTAAATGAAATGGCAGAAATATTCAGAGATAAATTAGATAAAAAAACTAAAATCAAAAACGAAATTAGAGAAGAAAAAAACGAAATTAAACTAGAAGAACCTGAACTTTCTCCTGAAGAAATTGAAGCTATGAAACCTAAAAAGAAAGAAATTAAACTAGAAGAACCTGAACTTTCTCCTGAAGAAATTGAAGCTATGAAACCTAAAAAGAAAGAAATTAAACTAGAAGAACCTGAACTTTCTCCTGAAGAAATCGAAGCTATGAAACCTAAAAAGAAAGAAATTAAATTAGAAGAACCTGAACTTTCTCCTGAAGAAATTGAAGCTATGAAACCTAAAAAGAAAGAAATTAAATTAGAAGAACCTGAACTTTCTCCTGAAGAAATTGAAGCTATGAAACCTAAAAAGAAAGAAGATTCAATAAAAGAAAAGGTAAATAAACTTAAAGATTCTAATAATAAAGAAATAGTAATAAAAAAAGAAAAAACTATAAAAGAATTTCTTCAAAACAAAAAATGGCAACATGGTGAAAATATGTCAATTGACTTTAAAAATTTAAAAAGAAGTCTAACAACAGCATTTTCAAATGATTTTAATTTACAATCATTTGCACTCAATATTGCAAAACAACAACCAATAATATTTAATAAAAGCAAAACAGTTGCATTTATTGACATTAAAATAATATATGTTGCTTATGCAAGATTATTTGGAATTGATTATGATACATACATAAACAAATTCCAAAAATTAACACCAAAAATGTTTAATGATTTTAAGGAAGGAATAATAGAAAGCCTAGATAAATACATTTCAGATTTAATTACAGGAAATAAAAAATTTGCAACTTCATACTTTGACGAATCAGGAATTTCCTTTAGAGGTAATGGAATATGGTTAGAATTAGATTTCTTTAAGTTATGCTTCAATGACGAAGAATTTGATTTCTTTAAAAGTTTCCCTTATAATGATAAAATTCATTTAAGCGAAAAAAAACCAAATAGCACACCACTAATACAAGACGTTAGTGCAACTAAAATTTAACTAAGGAGAAAAAATGATAGAGTTTAATAACATTATATTAAAAAATACAATAGTTCATTTAAAGCCAATCGAAAATGAAGTTGGAGCGTTAAATGGACTAAATATAAGATTTGAAGAAATTTCTCAAGATTTTATATATAAGACTTCCGAAGGAATAATTGTACAAGATTTTCCACAAGATTTAACAGAAGAAGGAATAAACTTAGATTTAAAATCTTTAATGAAATTTAATGGAACAATAGCAAATACTATTTCAACATATTTATATTCTTTAAGAAAATCTTTAAATCAAGGAGAAATGATTTTAAATATTAAATCTTCATTTGAAAAAGAAAAATATATGAAAATAAATGTAACAAAATTTTTCTTTAGAGAAAAGACGAAAGGTCGTAATAAAATTGATTTATCTGTAATGTATGAAGATCCTGAATTTGGAACATATGAAAGCATTATGTTATCATTTACAAAAAAAGACGTTCAAATATTATTTTCGATTATAAAAGAAATAGTAAGTCATTATAATAGAAGCAGATCTTTATTTATATCAGGAACAAGAATTGATTATGATTCAGAAGAACCAATAGAAGAAGTAAATGTACCTATTGTAAAAATAGATAATGCAATTGTTATAGATAGTATTTGGCTACATGGTCAAGAAATATTAAATTTAATGTATGTAGTAGATAAATTAATTCATGGAATGCATATTGAAGAAGATTTAAATGTAATTAATACATATTATAGACAATTAAAAATAACTAATGAAAATGGTATAGCTTATTTAATTTTAAAAAAGCTAGACGGAAACCATAATGACGATCCAATAAAAACTTCAACAGGTGAAGACTGTAAATTAAAATTATCATTTTCAACAGATTTTTTATCAATACTATATTCTTTTTTAAGTATTCAAGTATTAAGACATGCAGATATTGACTTTGACTTTGACGATTCAGTTGAAATATTAGGTTCAAAAGATCCTTTTATTAACATAAAAGGAATGAAATATCATATTTCATTAAGAGAATCTTTTATAGGTGTTGCTGTAAATGAATCAAAAAAAGACGGATCAAAATCAATTTCATTAGTTGGAAAAGTAAAAGACGGTGCTTATAATTTAGAAACAGAAGACGGAGAATTAATGCCTTCAGTTTTTAAACAAGGTGACGAAATTAAATCAATATTAAATGAATTCAATATAAACTTAAGAGATCAATGGCCAAAACTTATAAAAGCTCTTTCATTGGCATATAATGGACTATATAAATCTGAAGAAAAAAACTTTAATTTAATGAAATTTTTCATTATTTCAAATGATCGTAATGGAAAATTTAAATATCAATTTTCTATTTTATCAAATGAAGAAAATAAAGCAAGTGCTGTATTAGTAATTGATAAATTTCAAATAAAAAATAGAGAAGAAACATTTATTGCCAGTTATAGACAACCACTTTTTGAAAGATATGTTTATCAACTCTTATCTATTTTATTAGCTTCTAGTGAATTTATACCTGATATCAATTATATTGAGGAAGTCAATAAAAAAGATATTATTGCTTATAGATATAAATCAATGAAAAATGTTATAAAATTAACTAAAAATGAAATTTTAGAATATGGAATTAAAAAAATTGATAACCTAACATTTTGGGGTATTTTTTCAAATAATAATAAAATGTTTAATGAATTATCAATTCAAGATCAATTTTTGTTAAATCAATCAGCTTTATCAAAAATATTTAGAGGATATTGGATTCCATTTGTTGGTGAAACAATTGCAATAGGACCAGATAGATACCTAACGGATACATTCGGTGAAATTAACTTAGAAAAAGATAATGAAGCTGAAGGTATAGATTGGGCTATAAAATTATACTTTGGAACAAGTTCTTAAAATGACAATAAATGAACAAGAAAGAGTTCTTATTTTTAGAAGAATAATAAAAGAATCTGATAATAAAATTATCAATTCTTTTAAAGATTATTCTGATACAGAATTATTAAATATATTAAATGAAACTGTATTACCAAATTCTATATCTATAGATAATTTAAAATACACTTTATTTTTTAATTTAATATCAAACCCTAAAAAACAAAATTTAGATAGAGTTTCAAAAGCTTTAGAAAAAATAAAAGAACTTTATTTATCAATGAGTAAATTAGAAAGAGACGTTTTAAAATTCGGATTATTTTTTGGATATAAAATATTTAATTGGAAATATCAAATGAATAGATATGTATCTAATTCAAGTAGCCCAGAAAAAGGAGAATTAGAATTTAAAAAAAATACTTCTTCATTTTTTTTTAAAAAATTCTTTCCATTTGCTTTTAACATTATAAACAGAGGAGAAAAAAATGAGCGATTCCCAAAATTTTAAAAGAAAAATACTGCCAATAAAAACAATAAAACAATTAGCTGAATCTTATTTATTAGCAGAAGTAATTGTTGAAATAAGAAAAGAAATTGAAATTGATACAGAAAAAAAAGCTATAGATTCAATTCCAAAAATTGAGGTATCTATCCCAAATGAGTTAGAGGAATTATATATTGAAGCATGTAAAATAGCTAAATTTAAACCAATTTTAATATATATAATGAAATATTCGATAGAAGATATGGTTAGATATAATTTTTCAGAAGATCCGTCTGTTGTTGTTGCCGCCTCAAATGACACTTCTCACTTACAACAAGAGTTTGGTCAAAGTTTTTCAAATTTAGCTAGAATAAATTTATTTGATCATACACTAAATGTTTTTAAAGAAGCAGTTAATTTATCAAAAACAAAAGGTAGAGCAACTGGTGTAGTTATACCAATGATAGCTTCATTATTACATGATTTTGGCAAATCTCAAGGTATTAGAAATGAAATTTTAGGCGAAGCTGGAAGTAGAGGATATAAAGCTCATTCAGAAGTATCTGCTTCTTATGTAAGAGAATTAATATCATTAAAACTTTACAATAAATTTAACGAAATACCAACAGATACAATAGATTTATTAGCTGATATTGTAAAAAATCACCACCCTTCAAACCAAAAAGCAAAAAATAATTCAAATATAGCATTAGTAATAGAAGCTGATCATAAAGCTAGAAAAAAAGAATATAAAGAATTATTAAAAAATAGAGCTTCTAATAAGTAATTTATTGTTAGTGGACGAAAGATTAATAAAAAGGTATTATTTTATTAAATAAATCTTTCAAATAAAAAGAATTAGATAAAAATAGGAGAGATTAAATATGGCATTTAAAAAAGAAGAATTTCAAGCCCTTATAGAAAGAGAAGGCGTAGCTGATTTTATATGGGCTAGATCTTGGAGAGATATTGAAGGAAGTAATATAGGATTATTTGAATTAGCAAATGATCGTTGGGGTTGTTCATTTCAAATATATCCTCCTGTATATGTAGGTCCTGAAACTGAAAATAAATTAGCTGCATTTTATAATGGTATAGAATTACCAAATAAATCAAGTGTACAATTTTTTTCATTTGCTTCAAGAAACTTAACTGGTTTTAGAGAAGCTTATATACAAAGTCACAATTCACCAGCAGAAGTTGATTTTCAAGAAGTTTTAGTTGAGTTACAAGAAAATAGAGAACAATGGATAAAAAAACATTCAAATGAAAATATATTTAAAAAAGGTAATGATTTAAGACTTAGAAATTATATAAATGTTGTAACAATTACAATACCTAAAAATAAAAAAGAAGGTGTCCCATTTACAGAATCAGAATTAATATCACTTTTTTCAAAAATTGAACAAGGACTAAATGATTTTAGACCACAAAAATTCACAAGAAGAGAATGGGTTGCTTTAATGAGAGAAATTCTTATTCCAAATAATCCTATGTGGTTTCCACCAAATGATTCATTAAATATGTTAAATACTCAATGTGTTGACGCAAATAGTGTTTTAGTATTAGAAGACGAATCAAAAACAATTGGTCTTGGTTCAATGCTAACAAAAGATCAATATGAAGAACTTCAATTAAAAAGTGATCATGCAGGAATAGATCAAGAAGAAAAGGAAGAAGAAAAAGGATTTTTTGGTTCTCTTTTTTCTAAAAAGAAAGAAGAAGTTGAAGAAAGAAATGCTTATACAGAATGGCATGCAAAAACTTTTACAACAAAAATGTTTCCTAGTAGAGTAACTTTATTTTCAATGTCCGAAAAATTTTATGATTTTCTTGGTGAAAAAATGAGTCCAAATATACCATGCCCATTCATGATAAGTTTAATAGTTTATTATGAAGGTAGAGAAAAAATAAAATTAGAAGTTGGTGAAAAAGTAAAATGGAATTTATGGCAAACACAATCACTAGGTCAAGCAGCTAGATTCTTCCCAGAAATACTTGAAAGAGCGAGAGAAGCTGAATCAATAAATGAAATGCTTAATGACGGAGAATCTCCAGTTTACGCTTCTTGGTCTTGTACATTAATGGATAATGATTTAGTAAAAGTAAATGAATATGGAGAAATTCTAAAAAAAGAATTTTTAAGAGATAACTGGATTTTACAAGAAGAATCACTTATTCCACATTGGATATTTTTATATCATTTACCATTAAATTTTGAACCATATGTTTTAAAAGATCTTGCAAAAAGAATGAATACAATTTTTACAGCTAACGCAGCTTCAATAACACCAATTATAACCGGAGAAAAAGGATATGGTGAACCAGTATTAACATATATAGATCGTGGTGCACAAATAGCAGGAGTAGATATTTTCAGCTCACCTACTAACTACAACTTTATTGTTGTTGGTTCTTCAGGTTCTGGTAAATCATATACAATGGCAGATTTTTTTACAAATTATTTAATGAATGGGACAACTATTAGAGTAATTGACGTTGGTAGATCATATTTAGAACTTTGTGAATTAGTTGGTGGACAATATATAGAATTTACTGAAGAAGCTGCAATGTGTTTAAATTTCTTCACACACATTAAAACAACAAGAGAAGGAAAAGTTCATGAAGACGAAATTCAAACAATTGTTCCATTAATTGCACTTATGGCTATGCAATCTGTTTCACCTGAAGACGTATCAGATTTAAAATCTTCTGTTTTAGCAGGTTATTTATCTCAATCAATAAATATTGCATTTGAATCAAGACAAAGAAATGCTGGTATGCAAGATATAATTGAAGCTTTAGAACAAATACAAATATATCAAAAAAATGAAAATGGTGAAATGGACCCATTATTAAGTGATATCATTAATGCATTATATCCATTTGGAAATCCAGACGGTGAATATTTTAAATATTTTAATGGAGATAATAACTTAAAATTTACTAGTGATTTTGTTGTTTTAGAATTAGAAGAAATTGATAGTAAGGATCAATTAAAATCAGTTGTTTTAGCTTCAATAGCTCACGCTATTAACTCAGAATTTTTTCTTGGAGATAGAGCTAAAAAGAAAATTCTTGCTATTGACGAAGCTTGGTCAATAATGGATAATAAAATAGTTGTAAGATTCTTAGAAACAATGGCTAGAAGAATTAGAAAATATAATGGTTCCTCAGGAATCATTACTCAAACAATTGGAGATTTCTATAAAAATAAAGCAACTAGAGCTATATTTGATTCCTCTGCATGGAAATTCTTTTTACAACAATCAAAAGAATCAATACAAGCAGCTCAAAATAAAGGTGAATTAACATTAGACGAAGGATTAATTGGCTTATTAACAACTGTTAAAACAAAAACACCATTCTATTCAGAAATCCTTGTAAAACAAGATAGTGGATCTTATTTTATAGGAAGACTAATAACAGACAAAGTTGCTCACTGGATTTATACAAATCACCCTAAAGATATGAGAGAAATTTATAAAATTTCAGAATCATTAGGTATTTCAAAGTTAGACGCAAAATTAATTAAAGGATATTCTGCAAAAAATGAAACCTCTATTGAAGAAGAATATAGAAAAAGATTAGAATCTGGAAAATTAATTGGTAATAAATAAAAGGAGATTAATTAATGTATAATCATTTAAATCTAAAAGAAATTTTATATAAAAATGCTTCACAAAAAATTATTGAAGATCTTGAAAATGATATGAAAATAATGGACGAAGAATTAAATAATAAAAGTCTAGAATATATTTCTAGACTCTCAGAATCAGTTCCTCTTCAATCATTAACACCATTAAATATAGATATATATAAAGAAGGTAGATCTACATTAACTAGATATAATTATTTCTTTCCTTCATTTTTAAATCTTGGTAACTTAAGAAATTGGCATTCAACACCTTCAAGATTAATTGGAGAAAAAATATTTCCTTCAAAAATACCATTTTTGTTACCAATTGCACAAAATGGAGTTGGTTTTTTTATGAACCCAAAATTTAAAAAAGAAATTATTTCAACAATGGAATTAATGGCAATAAAACTATTAAATTCAATTCCTGACGGTTTAGCAAGAATTACAATAATTGATAAAAATGGTGCTGGACAAAACTTCCCAACATTATTAATGTTAAATGATAAATTTACTGAAGGTAAAATATTAGCTGAAGATAATGAAATAGAAAGAGATTTACTTGAATTAAAACAATCAATGAAAACAATTACTCAAAGTATTACTTCAAATGGTTTTGATTCAATAGAGGATTACAATAAAAATACAGAAGAAATTCCTCAAGCATATAGATTTTTATTTATATCAAATTTTCCTAGTGGTTTTTCAAAAAAAGCTGCTGAAGCTTTAGTCGCTATATTAGAATCTGGTCATAATGCTGGTATTTATACATTTATTAATTTTACGTCAGATCCAAAATATGGAATGAATCAACAAATTTCAGGAATTCCATTAAGTGAATTTACTAAGAATATATCTCTTTTTGAATTTTTAACAAAACCTCATGATTATACAAGAAGAGGTTTATTAAAAAGAAATATAAATTTATTTAGTTCCCCTTTAATAAATGATCAAGAATATAGAAAATTTGTAAATAGTTCATTCAAAATAGAATTTGAAGAACCTGATCATAAAATAGTAACTGAAATAATAGAAGATATAAATAATAGAATTCAAGAAATGAATTTAAGACCAATTATTGATATAAGAAAAACATTACCTGAAGAATTCTGGACAGAAAATGCAGGTAAAGGAGTTACAGCTCCATTTGCAAAAAGTGGTATTGAAAATATATATTTATCATTAGGTATAAATCAATATGGTGAAGACGAATCTACACACCACGGTATTATAGGTGGAGCTACAGGTTCAGGTAAGACAGTTACATTACATGATATGATTTTACATTTATGTATGAGATACTCTCCAAGAGATTTAAATTTTTGGCTACTTGATTATAAAGAAGGTACAGAATTTGCAGTTTATGAACATTTTCCATATATTCAAATATTAAGTATGGAATCTGAAGTTGAATTTGGTCAGGAAGTTTTACAAAAAGCAATTGACCTTATGGAAACTAGAGGTGCTTTATTTAAAAGTGTAGGAGCAGCAAACTTATTTGCATACAATTCAAAAGTTCCAGACGAAAAGAAATTACCTAGAGTAGTTTTAATTATTGACGAATTTCAAGCTCTTTTTCCAAAAAAAGCTCAAGTTACAGCAATAACAAATGAAAGAATAGATAGAATTTTAAGACTTGGTCGTTCTTTTGGTGTAAACCTTTTACTTTCAACACAAACATTAAAAGGTGTTGATATGGACGCTCAATTATTATCAAATATGCCATTAAGAATAGCTTTAAAAATGGACGAAAAAGACGCTATTAAATTATTTGGAGACGAAAATTCAGCTCCAAAATTTTTAAAAGATCCGGGTGAAGGTATTTACAATAAATCATATGGATTATCTACAGCTAATGTACATTTTCAAGCTTATTTAGCATTAGGTCCAGCTGTTGAAGAAATAAAAAAGAAGATTGTTGACCATATGAATAATACTTATGATAAAGAAACAATCAATAGAATCATGGATTCTAGATTTGTTTACAATGGAGATAAAGAAGCCTTAATTGATAATAATATTATATTAAATGATATTAAAAATAAAAAATTAAAAATCCCTGGAAATAAATTTTATATTGGTGAACCAGCTGGACTAAGTAAAGAACATGCTTTCTTAGAATTCGAAAATGATTTTGCTGACAATATGTTATTAGTTGGAATGGATATGGATAAATCCTCTTCATTAATTTATAATATGTCTGAACAATTAACAATGACAGAAAAAAAGAATAAAATTTATTTAGGAAACTATAATAAATCTTATAAAGATATATTTAAATATTTAGCAAATAATCATGAAGAAATAGAATATTTTGATAATATTAATTCAGAAGAAATAATTGATAATGTAATTAAAGAATTTGAAAATAGACAAAATCTTTCTGAAAATGAAATTAATAAAATGGAAAATATTTTTTTAGTGAATTTTTTTATTGAAAATTCAAAAGTTTTTACAGCAAGTGGATATGGTAAAGATACACCTCTTTCAAAATTAAAAAAATTAATTTATGAGGGACCTGAATTTGGAATTCATGTAATAATTTATTCAACAAGTTTTCAAACATTAATGTCTACAGATATGAGTAGAGATATGGATAAATTTAAAAAGAAAATATTATTTCATGGAGGAAACTCTATAAAAGCAATTGGAGAAGACTCTAGTGTTGAATTTTCTAAATCACCAAATGTATCTATTGCAACAAAAGGTGAAATAGGTATTCCACCATTTAAATTTAAGCCATATGTTAATAAAAATATTTTTAAAAAAATTACAGCTGAAATTAAAAAAGAAGAGGATAAATAATGTTTAATTCAAGAGAAATTAATGAATTTATGAATGAATACATTGAAGAAATGTCAAAAATAAATTTTGAAAAAAAACAAACTTTAGAAAGATTTAGAGAAATCGAAATTAACTTTAAATTTTATCAAGAAGCTTTGAATGAATTAGAAAAACAACAATCAAAAGTTAATTTAGCTGAATTTAAAAATTTAAAAGATAAAACAATTGAAATATTATCAGATATAGATTGTAAAGATATGGATTTTAATATAAGAAAAGTTAAAGAAACAATATACTTCTTTGAAGAACTTGAAGTTGATTTAATTGAAGTATCTGATTCTTTAATTATGACAAAAAAAATATGGAAATCTTTTGAACAAAGAAATGAAGATATTATAGGAACAATATTTTCAAAACATATATATGAAAAAATTCAAGAAGTTGAAGATTCTATTAATAAAGTTACACCAAATGAAATAGGTATTTTAACCTCAAGTATAGACGAATTAAAATCATATATAGAAAAACTAATGTTAAAAATCGAAAAAATTAAAGAATATTATTATATGAATATTTTTATTGGGGAAGAAAATGAATTAATAAAATTAGAGCTTGAAAAAATAATTGATTTTAAAAGTTTAAATTCTATTGATTTTTTTATGAATAAATCAGACGACTTAATTGATATTATAGATAAAGCAAAAGAAAATGCTAAAAGCGGAATTGTAAAGGTTCCAACATATAAAGTTTATACAAAAAATTCAAAAGATATTTTTAAATTCACTTTAAAATTTGGAGACCATTTTTTAAAATATGATCATTTTTTTAAAAATAATGATTTAAAATATGTAGATTACAAAGAATATCTATATTTAGATAATTTTCCAATCAAAGGTATATTTTCAGGAAGAGAAGTTGTCGAAAATCTTTCAATAGAAGATAAATATATTGATTGTGTTAATGAAATAGGAAAAGTAAATTATAGAAATTTTATTATATTTAGTTCAATTTTAATACTAATAGGATTTGTAATTCCATTTTTAGGAATTACAGCAGCAATCATATATTTATTTATAACAATTGGTTCAATGTTTTTATTTAAAAAATATATAAGATTTACAAAAAGAAAAATAGATAAAAAATTTAAAAGACCTAGGTCTTTTGTTTACAATAAAATAGATTTCTTATTTACTCATATAGGTGAAGATACTTCATTAGAAGAACTTCTTCTTGGAATAATAAGAGATTTTGATAATACAATAATTAATAAAAAATTTCATGAGAGGTTAGAACATGTCTAAAAATATATCAGTATCAGAAGAAGTAGTTAATGATATTCTTAAAAGAATTCATATTCTTGTTGAAGAATCCACAATATTAATTAATCAAGCAAATAGATCTGTAACTTCTGCAGAAATTCAAGGTTGGAATGATATTAATTATATTCATTTCAAAGATAATTATGATAATGCAGAAAGACAAGTAAAAGAAGGATTAAAAGAGTTTGAAGAATCAATTATTCCGGAATTAAAAAGAATATTAAACTCAATAGAAGAATTTTAAAAAGATTTTTTTTAAAAAATAGTTTATTATATTAAGAATATTTTAAGCAAGAGAGGTATTAACATTGGCTAGTGAAAATAGAGATTATTTCTTTCCAAGATTTATAGATAGACCAAGGTTAATTGGAATTTTTGAAATAGACGAATTCTTTTTAGCTTTTTTTATAATGAGTTCTATATTGGCAAGTTCATTAGCTTTTCCAAATATAGGTTCATTAACAGTAATGATATCAGCAATTATAACAGGTGTTGGTTCTGCTGTAGCTTATTCTAAATTTAAGAAAGGTAGACCTGACGGATATACAATACAAAAAATGTATAGAGCTGGATTTTATTCTCCTGGTGACGATAAAAAAGCTTTAATATTAAATCCATATTTAAGAAAAATGGGTAATGTAATTCCATATGGCTTTACAAAAGAATTATATAACTAAAGGAGTAAAATAAATGGCGTATTTTGAAAAAACAGAAAATTACAAAGGTTTTATAAAAATCTTAGTTGGTATTATTGTTGGTTTAATTTTATTAAATTTATTAATAGTTAAATCATTAATAAATATTGCAGAAAATAAAAACATAAGGATTCAAGTTCCACAATTCATGGAGTCTGGAGAATATGTTATTGGTAATACATTTGCAAATGAAAATGTTTATAAAATGTGGGTTAAAGTTTGGATTGAAGATATTGCAACATTTTCATATAAAAATATTAGAAAAAAATATAAAGATTTATTTCCATTTCTAGATCCTCAAACTGCCTTTAAAAGCAAATCTGAAATGATTAAATTTATAACATTTGTTGAAAATAACTTTATTTCTCAAAAATTTAAATTAAAAAATATTGAAGTAACTAAATTAAAAGGTGGTTATGTTAAAATAACTGCATTTGGAACAATAAAAAGAGAGATTGGTAATAGAAAAGATAGTTTAAATGGAATGAGATATTCTTATGAATTTATTTGTTATGTAAGAAATGGTCAAATATATATTAATTCAATCACTAGTTCTTTTTATGGACTTGTTGACTTAAAATCTAAAGATCAATTAAGATCAAATAAATTCGTTAATTTTGACGAAGTTATTCAATAAAGGAGATAAAAATGAATATTTTCAAAAAACTTGTATTAAGCTCAATAATACCTATTAGTATGTTTGCTCAAACACTAAGTCTAGATAAAGACTTAGTTGAGATACACTTGAAGAATAATGCCATTAACTTATTAAACTTCCCTTTTGTTATTCAAGACGCAAAAATATCAACTGAAACACCAGAAGATTTTTCTGTAACAGCAAAAAATACAACTTTAGTTATTTTACCAACAGCTTCTGCACTTGAAGAAGAAGCTGATCTTGTTGTTTGGTCAACAAAAGGTAATGCTTTCTTAATTAAATTAAATGCAACAGGTAAAGAACAAAAATTTACACTTTCTTCAAATCAAGTTGAAAAAGTAACACCACTAGCTGCAAAAAGATTTGAAACAGGAAGAATTGAAAGAGATATTAAAAAAATAATGAAAAAAGTAATTCTTGGTGAAAAAGTTCCAGGATATAAAAAAGTTGAAGTAAAAAAAGGTTTTGATACGCCTGATTTATATATGCAAAAACAATTTTTCTATGACGGTGGAAAATATAGAGTTGAAGAATGGTTCTTAAAAAATAAAACTCTTGATAAATTAGTTCTTGATTACGAAAATTTTTATACAAATGGTATTTTAGCTATCTCTTTTGAAAAAAGAAATCTATTGCCTGGTCAAATTGGAAAAATGTGGATTATTGTAAATAAAGCAACTATAATTGATAGAATAAAAAATGATAAATTAAGTAATTTATTGAAAAAATAAAAGGAGATAAGAATGGCTAACGTTAAAAAAAATAAAACTCCTAATTTAGATACATTAGATATTAAAGCCAAAAAAAAGAAAAATTTTATAGTAATAATTATTCTGATTTCGGTTGTAACTATACTTTTTGTTTCTATTGGTTCAGCTTTTTTAAATGTTGATAAAGAAAAAGTTTATAAAGAAAGAAAAAAAATTAAAGAAGATAAAAATTTAAAAATAATTCAAAATCCAGAATATAAAGAAAACTGGGCTATTACAATTGAAAATAGAATGGAAACTCAAGAGAAAAAAATGGGTGAAATTTTAGGTCAATTAAAGGGTGATCAAACAAAAATGTTATCTGAATTAAAATCTATTATTAGAGAAGAATCAGAAAAGAATTCTCATGATTTAAGATCTATGAATAAAAATCTTGAAGATAAAATATCTACATTAAAAACAAATGTTGAAGATCAAATATCTTCTCAAAATAATAGAATTGAACAACTTTCTCTTATGATTGAAAAAACTCAAGAAATGGCAAATAATAATGCTAAAAAAACAGAAGATATTTTAATTGGATCTGATTTATTGCCTACAAGAAATAGCAAATCTCCTAAACAAAGTTTAATTATAGTTGTTGATAAACAAGGCAATAAAATTGAAAAAGTTGTAGATAATGATAAAATACCTGAAGGTGCTGAGGTAATAAAAGAAATTACTCCTAAAGAAGATCAAAATATAACAAAAGAAGAAACTAATGTTGAAAATACTTCGAAAAAAGAAGAATTAGAAATACCTGAAATTCCTTTAGAAGATAAAAATACAACAATTGATACCTCTACTGACGTTAATTCAACAAAAGTTGAAAAACCTAAAAAAGTGAATCATAAAAAAGATATTAGAACTATTGCTATTGATACAACTTTTAATCAAAATATAATAGCTGCTCAAATGCAAATGACAAAAGAAGCTGAAAAAGAAGAACAAGAAATAAATTCTTACCATATTATGACTGGATTAAGTCAAGCATATATGATTACAGGTGCTTACGCTCCAGCCTTCCAAGAAGGAGATTCAGAACCTTTACCTGTATTATTTGAAGCTGAAGGTGATATTATTCAAGCTAATGATCATATAAGTAGTGTTGAAAAATGTTGGCTTCTTGGAAGTGCTAAAGGTAATATGAATAGTCAAACAGCTAATATAAAATTGGTATCTATAAGTTGTATTCTTGACGAAGGAAATTATAGAATTGAAGGTGCTCTTAGTGGTTGGGTTATTGGTGAAAATGGTATACCTGGTATTCATGGAGAACTTTTACATAAAAATGGAGCTTGGTTAGCAAGAACATTCGTATCTGGATTCTTAGAAACTTTTGCAACAGCATTATCTGGACCACAAGCAACTCCAATTAATCTTGGAACAACTGACACTAATACAGACACAACAAGTACTGGAACTTCTATAAGTAACAATGCTTTATCTGCAGGAGCTCAAGGTGTTTCAACTGTATTTAATAAACTTGGTGAATATTACTTAAAAATGGCTGAACAAATATTCCCTATTATTGAAGTTAAAGGTGGTAGAACAGTAAATATTCTTTTAATTGGTGGAGAAGATTTAACAATTACAGAAAACCATTCAATGAATATAGCTAATGTTAATGATAATTTAGCTGATATTAGGTTGAAAAAAGAACTAAAAAAAGATAAAATAGCTGATAAAGAAGAAAACGCATTTATGAGATCAATCTCAGGTGAATTTTCTCCAGCTGGAAATGACGACGAAGTTCCTGAACTTCCAACTAACTAAGGAGTAATAAAAAATGAATATAAATAAATTTAAAAAAGGAGGCTTAATTTTATTAGCCTCAACATTTTTATTTTCTGGTTGTTCTTTAAAAAATCCTTTTGGGATTGGTTATGATACTAGTGTTTGTGAATCTTCTAAAGATTTTGGAGTTTGTGGAGCTCCTAAGGATATCTATAAATATAGAGATAAAATTAGAAAAGTTCAGAGAGATTATTTAAATGCTAGATTAGATACAGTATTGTTTTTTGGTATAAATCCTGAAGGCTATATTGTTGTAAAAGAAGATAGAGACGGAAAATGGGAAAGATATGATATTTCTGAATGGAAAACTATTATAGATAGAAAAAATAAAGAACTAAGAGAAGAAGAAGATAAAATTAATAAGAAAGTAAAAGCTTCAAAAGTAAAAACTGCCTCAGGAATATCTTATGATAATGATATTCCTATTACAGAAGAAAATGACTTATCTGTAAAATATTCAAAACAAGGTCCATTATTAGTATCAAGAACTAAAGTAGGGGATATAATTAGAGATAATGGATTAATTCAACCTGTTTTTATAGCTAATTATATTGATAAAACAGGAGATCTAATTTCTTCTCATGAAGTTTACATTGTCGTTAAAAATCCTGAATGGATTGTTGGAGAAAAAACACCTAAGTCTGGAAAAATTGATTCTATTCCTACACCACTTTCAACAGAATTATTAAAAAGACAAAACTTAACAAATGATTATCAAGAAAAAGTAGTTAATTCTTATAATAGAAATACTTTAAGTGGTGTTTTGGAATCTGAACAAGATCCAGAATTAACATATAAAAAAGAGAAAAAAGAAGATAATGTTATCAACTCTTTTCTTAAAGAATCAAAATAAATTTAATCTAAAATAGGAGAATAAAAATGAAAAAAACACTTATATCTTTAACACTTGCAACTTTAGTTCTTGGAACTAGTAATCTTATGGCGTCTGATACAACAACTTTAACTAAGGCTACAGTAAAACTTATTAAAAATTATCATAATTTAAATGTTGAAATTGATAATATCAATAATTTTAGTGAGTCTAATCTAAATAAGATAAATGATAATAATACAAATATTGAAAAATTAACTCAAAGAGTTTCTAAAAATGAAACAAGTATTTCAAAAATTAAACAACTTGATTCAGAAAGAGATTCAAAAATTAAAAGACTATTTGAAGAAACAGCTCAAGTAAAAGAAACAGCAAAAAAAGCTTCAGATACAGCATTTAAAACACAAAAACTAGTAAATGAAATGAGAGGAATTAGTAATTCATTTAAAAAAGAATCTAATTCTGTAGTAAATTCTGCTACAACAGCATATCAAAAATCAGTAAAACTTGAAGAAAAAGTTTCACTTCTTGAAAAATCTCTTGAATTAACAACAAATAAGCTTAAGTCAGTTGAATCTAAATTGAATAAAAAATCAAGTGATCTTGCTAAATTAAATAAAGATTATGAATCTTTTAAAGTAGCTAGTGAAAAGAAGAATGAAGAACTTGACTCAAAAATTAAAAGCTTAGAAATCTATTATAAAGCAGAATTAAGAATTCTTAAAGCTAAATTTGATAGAGCAAGACCAGTTTATGTTATTGATAAAGAAACTTCAGTAGATTGTTCAAATGGAAAATGTAACAAAACTACAGGTAGCTCTGACGAAGTTATTAAAAATTTCTTAAAATAAAAAATTAAAGGCGGAAATCATAATGAATAGAAGATCTTTCTTGAAGGGAATTTCTCTTAGTTTAATTACAGCTATGACAATATCAATGACTGGTTGTAATTTTTCTTCTGAACTAACACCAGAAGAAGCTTTAGAAGAACATTCTCATTTAATATCAGTTATTGATTCATTGAAAATGAATTATAATAACAACATAAAAACAATGGATAGTATAGGTTTAATATTTCCAGATTCTGAAGATAATTTAATTGATACAGAATATTCATTACCTTGGTATATAGGTTCAAAAATTAACTTATCAAAAAATGAATATTTTATAAAAAAATATACTTCCGAAGATTTATTATTTAATAATTTTGGTATAAAAAATAAATATAAATTATTTTACTTTAATAAAACTTATAAAGGCAAAAGTGCTAATGAAAGAAGTATTCAACTAGGTTTTGAATCAATTAATGATTTATATAAATCAATTTTATATAAATTAACAACATATTCAGCAACAGATATTTTTATAGAACTTAAAACACTAGAAAAATTAGGTATTTTAAATACAGAAGAAATATTAAATTCAAATAAAATAAATGAATTTAATGAAAAATTTGTAAAAAATTTATTTAATAATTATATTCAATTTGAAAAAAGCTTAGAAACAAAAGAAAATAATTATTCTTTAAATAACTATTTAAAGCTATGGAAATATTCAGTTAATGATAAAAAAATTAACTTTATAAAAGAAGATTTTGAATTATATTCTTTTGCTATAACATTAACAGAACTTATACTAACAAATACTCCAAAGGGAGTTAATATAAATGACGGATAACAAGTTTTATTTAATAACTTTTTCAGAACCATTTTTAAATAGATTAAAAAATATTTCCTCATTAGAGGAAATAAAAAAAGAATTAAAAGAATATAGTGAACTTCATAAATTGGATTATGAAGAAGTTGTTTATTTCTATGTAAGAACTATTCTTAAAAATGGCACATATTTTGAACATAAACAAGAAATATCTGAAGAATTATTTTTTGAATCAGCTTTTTGGTCTTCTAAAAAAGAAACAAAACAAAAAATTAGACCAAAAAATTTCAAGGATATAAAAGATAAAAAAAATCAAAAACTTTTTTCAAAACTTCAACAATCTATAACATTAGCTCTTATAAATAAATATTATGAGAAAAACTCTGAATTAGATAATATTAAATTTAAATTAGAATTAATAAAATATATAGAAACAATGTATGAAATATCATGCATAAAAAGAGATAGATCAAAGAAAAATTAAGTATCTTTTAATAAAAAGAAGTTTATAATATATCTAAAAGAAAGATATATTATGACTTATAAAACACATATTTTATCCTCAACTATAATTACATTACCAATATCAATTATATTAAGCATATCAAATATAATACCTTCTTATCACCATGGATTATTAATAATTTTATTTTCATTAATAGGAACAGTCTTTCCAGATATTGATAATAGAAAAGCTTTTATTTCTAGATTTTTATTTTTAAATAAAATTTCTTCAACAATAACTTTATTTATAAAGCATAGAGGTTTTACACATTCATTATATTCAATTGTAATAATAATGTTAAGTTTATTATATTTTTCTTTTAAAGAATCTTTTTCAATTGAATCTACAATTATATCAATTTCATTTATATTTGGATATATATTACATATATTTTTAGATTCATTTACATATATGGGTATTCCAAATTTTTTTTTAAATTACAACTTAAAATTAGGAAATACTAGGATTTTAGTTTCTTCTGAAAATGAAAATAAACTTTATATTTTTTTTATAAAAATTCAATTTATTGAATTAATTCTAATTATATTATTTTATTTTTTAACTATTTTTCCTTATACTACTTAACAGTGTTTTTATTACACAAAAATTATTGAAAGGAATAAATATGAAGAAATCTGATAAGTATAAAATGATAAAAAATTCATTTTCTACAAAAGAAGAATCTTTTGATTGGTGGGAAAAAAATTCCTATAGGAAAGAATTAGGTATTGTAGCATTAGATACAAAAACAAAAAAGTTTTCTTTTCGTGCAGGAGACAATACCCCTTCAACTGTAATTTATGAAAATTTAAATTATATTGATTTTGGAGGAGAAGGTACGCTTCAAGATCCATTAGCTAGAATAATGGAAGTTACTGGAATGAGATTTCCTGAAGCACTAGATCTTTTTCTTTCTTGGGAAGGTGAAGATTCAATTGAATATAATCCAAGTCTTTTAAAACCAAAAAAGAAAGAAAAAAAATTTAGGGATCCTTTTTCTGAAAAATACATTAGACAATGCATTTTAAATAAAAAGAAATATCAAACTAGATATGATCTTTTGAAAGTTGGTTTATTTAGAGCTTCAAATAACAAAGAGATAAAAATAGCTGAACGACTTTTAAAAATAGGTTTTATTCCAAAATCAGAATATGAAGAATTTGATAGAATTTTTATACCTGAATTTGATCAAAATGGAGTTGCTTATGGTTGTTATAAATACAATAGAAGTATAGAAGGAAGAAAAGGTCTTTTACGAAAAGATTCTAAAAGAGTTATTTTCGGTTCTCATTTATTAAATGAGTTCAGTAAAGATATTATTTATTCTGAGGGACATACTGACGTTGTTGCAAACATTAGTAAAAGATTATCTTGTTTAACAACAGGATCAAGCACAAAACCATTAGGTGAAAATATCTTTTTATTAGCTGGTAAAACAATCCATGATTTTCCTGATTTAGATATAGCAGGTCTATTAGGTGCAACTAAAAGATCCATTGAAATAATAGAATGGAATAAAAAACAAAAAGACTTTCCAGAAAAACAAATTAAACATATTGTTTATTGGTGGTCAGAATGGTTTTTTGATAAAAAATTAAAAGAAAAAAAAGATTTAGGACAAATTCCGAAATCTGAAATCTTTTATCCATTTATTAAAAATATTCCAGATAAAAAAGGTGCTTTGTTTTTTCATAAAGATTTTCTATCTTTTTTACAAAAAAAATATTTAGAAAAAAATAAAAAAACATTACCTGATAATTTATTGTTTTCAAACTGGATTTTATTGTCAAAAGATATAAAAAAAGCTGGATATGATTTTATTGATTTTCATAATGAAAATTCAAATAATAAAAATTATGACAGTTTTTTAAATAAATTTAAGTTCTAACTACAAGATATTTCTTGTGGTTAGCTTTTCTTTTAGACTAAAAAATTCTTCATATGATATAATTATTTAAATTAAAAATAAAGGTAATTAAAATGTTAAAAAATATAGATATTATAAGATATCTTAAATTAAAATTATTAACACTAAAATTAATTCTTAAAAATAAAAATTTAAGAAAATTAATTCTTATAGACTTAATATTTTACATATATTCATTTTTTGGATTTATAGGTGCTGTTCATTTAGTTGTTTATTATAATTTTAATTTAGGAGAAGTTTCTTTATCTTGGGCTTTATTATTTTTACCAATACTATTTCTTAAGTTAAGTAAAGAATTAAATAAAAATAAATTTGAAGATACATTTGAAAATTCTTTTAAGGATAATAAATGATAAATAAAGTTGAAAATATTGTTTCAATAGATTTAGAATTTAATCGACTAAATGAACCATTATCTATAGGAATAACAAATCATAAAGAAACTAGAGAGTTTTATATCAAAAATAAAGTTGATAAAAATTCATTTAATATTCATGGATTAACGGAAAATTTTTTAAAAGAAACAGGAATGCAATTTTCTAAAGTAAAAGAAATTATTGATAAAAAATTAGATCAAAAAATTATTTTAGGTTTTGATATAAAAAAAGATTTATTTATTTTGAAAATTAAACAAATTAATAAATTATATTCTGAAAATAAAATTATTGATTTAAAAGATCTATTCACTTTAATAGGTGTACACACTTCATTATCTAATATTTATAAATCTTTAGAAAAGAATAATGAATTATTTAAAACAAATACAATTCATACAGCTTCTTTTGATTCAATTTTAAATTTTAAAATATTAGAAAAAATAATTTATTCTGCTAAAAAATATAATATATCTGAAGAAGAAATTATATCAAAGTTAACAAATTTAACTTTTTTATCTCAATATGCTCAAAAATGGGAATTAGAAGAATTAGAAAAAGATTTTAGTTGGTTAAAAAAAGAATTAGAAAGCTTAAATTTCTTTAAAAATGTTAAGATTATAAAAAATAAAAAAGACTTTAATAAACCTATTTATATAAATAGAACTAAAAAATTTATTTTTTTATATGACTCTAATAAATATCTTTTATTTAAAATACCAATTAAATATAGTAAAAAATATAATTTAAAAAATTTAATAAATTTAAATATTGAAACAAATAATTTAGACTTTGGGATAAAGTTTATTACAAAATAAAAATAGGAGTTTTTTATGGCAGATATGTTTGACGATATGGTCATGGATAATGACAAAGGGCAACAAGTAAAATCCAATGAGATAACTGGAGAAAGATTTCAGTTTCATTCATTACCAAAAGAATTTCAAGATTGGCATAATAATTATTATATTCTTGAAAAACAAGGTGAAATAGATAAAAACTCTGTATCAAAAGCTATTTTAAATGGTTATATGTGGAAAACTGTAGCAGACGGAACTGCTTATGGTATGGCAACTTCTATAGCTACTATGGGAGCTATTATTAAATGGAAATTAACAGGTGGTGTTTTAGGCTTTTTATTTTCAGCAATATTTTATTATCCATTTCTACTATTTGTTGCTTATCATTTTATATTTTATGCAATGATAAGAGCCCAAGTTATTGGTCCTGTAACTCAAGGTTCAGCAAATGTAACAACCTATACATTTTATACAACATTTTTTGGTATTTTCTTATCACTAATGGCTGTATTTATATTTTTAATAGCATTAGCTAAAGATATAATAATTTTTTTATTCATGATAATAACAGAACTTCATAATAAAAGCTCTGAAGGCCAATTAAATGCCATACAACAACATACAGAAGATTTTTTAATATGGTTACATAATTTTATAGTTGAAGTTTTTATTACTACACCGACTAATTTTACAGAAAGTATTTATTTTATGACTTTTATATTTGTTATATCAACATTAGTAATAATTTATTTTTTTGAAGTAAAGAATTATAAAATGAGACAAGTAGATATTCAAAATGAGCTAGAAAAACATAAATTATCTCAAGGATATCCAATAGAAGCTGCTCAAAAAATAATGACAGAATGGAGAAAAGAAAATGGTATGTAAAGAAAATGGAAAAGATTTAATTTGTAAAAAATTCTATACAATAATTGAATATTACCCAAGTGTATTAAATCATAGAATACCTATTGTTCATATAATCATATATATAATATATAAAATATTATTTATATCATACTATATATATGAATTAATCAAAGATATAAAATCAAAAAAATGGAATTTATTAAAAATAATAACTTTTCCAAAAGATTTTTATAAAAAAAATTTTTCAAAAAAAGATAAATTAACAATAAATAATAAATATATACCAGAAGATTTCTTAGAAGAAATTGAAAATAATTCTAATTTAATTAAGATAAAAGTTAGTTTTAAAAAAAATAAAGAATCAGTATTGATCATTGAAGATTTAATAAATAAATCTATAATAGATAATTCTTTAAAAGAATTTCTCCCCAAAAAAAATAATTTTTTCTTAAAAGAAGAAACTCTTTTTCTAAAAAAAGATATTAAAGAAGTTCCAGATTATTTATTATTTAAAGGTTATAATAAACCAACATTAATAATTTTAAATATATTAAAAAAACTTAGAATAAAGGAGTTATAATGAAAGTAACATTAATATCAGGTCCAAATAAAAACCCAATTGATATTTCAATTGGTAGTGCTAGAACATGCTATTCAAAAACATTAAAATTACCAGAAGAAATCTCAAATTGGGAACCTAAAATAAATTTAGCTAAAGATTTGTTAAAGTCTGGTCACCATACAACACTTCAACATACATATTTTACATTTGCATTAGAGGATATTTCTAGATTATCTATTTGGAAGTTTTTTCATAATCATAGATTTTATAATTCAGATCAAATAAGTCAAAGATATGCAAAAATAAATTCTGAAACATTTTATCTAGAAGATTCTTTAAATAATAAAGAAGATATAAGTAATTTAAATAAAAAATTAATAAAAAATTATGAATTATTAATAGATATTTTGGAAAAGGAATATTTAAATTCAGATAATAAAGTTGAAAGAAAAATTGCTAGAAAAAAAGCAATGGAAAATGCAAGATATATTTTACCTCAATCAATTTTTGCAAATATGTATCATACAATAAACCTATCTGTATTATTGAGATATTATTCTGTATCAGAATCAATAAATGAGGCTACAAATGAAATTTCTAATATAATTAATAAAATGGTAAATGAAGTTATAAAAGAATATCCAGAAACAAAGGAATTATTTAATATTGTAAAAAAAGAAGAAAAAAAAATAGATATTTTAGATAAAAATCTTTTTAATTATGATAAATCAAGTATTAAAAATGTATCTCTTTTTAATATATCAGAAAATAAGCCAATTTTTAATGGTGATTATAAATTTTATTCAAATTCGACAGGAAATTATTCATTATTTGCAACTGAAGAAACTACAGCAACATTTACATTTAAATTTAATTTATCTTTAAGTGCTGACGCACAAAATCAAAGACATAGAACCTCTATAGGTTTAAGACCAAATTTATTCAATGAAATTAACTCTATAAAAAATAAAGAAGATTTTATCAAGAGAAATTATATTCCTGAAATATTTTTAAAAAATAAAGAAGCTAAAAAGATTTTTTCTAGTTCTTTAATAGATATTTTTAATATTTTAAAAGTAACTGATATAAATTATGCTCCATATTTATTACCTAATTCTTTTTTAATAACTATATTAGAAACAACTAATTTTTCTGATTTTGCACATAAAGCAAAAATGAGACTTTGTTTAAATGCTCAAGAAGAAATTAGATACATTACAGAATATATGGTAGAATCATTAAATCAAAACAATATAGATTGTTCTTTATTTGTTCCACCTTGTGTATCAAGATTTTTATCAAATAAAAAACCTATTTGTCCAGAAGGAGATAGGTTTTGTGGCATAAAAGAATGGAAGAAAGAAAAGTATGAAAATTTAGTAAAATTTTAAAAATAATCTAGGAGGATATTTATTGTGAAAAAAAGTATATTTTTAAGCTTAGCTGTTTTAGTTTCATTTTCTCAACTTAATGCAGCTATAGTTGATAGAAATTCAAATAATAGTTCATTATCATATCAATCAGAAGGAACTTTTGAATATGACGCAACAAATGGTTGGTGGTGGTATAAACAAAAAGTTAAAGATAAAGACGGTAAAGAATTAGAAATTAAAGAAAAATTTTCTACTAAAGAAAAATTAAAATTAGATAGAGAAAAGTCTCTTCTAAAAGAAATAAAAATTCAAACTGCATTAATAAAAAAACAAAATAAAAAATTAGAAAAAGTTAAAGATAGATTAGAATATGCTTTTCCAAATATAACTCCAAAATATACAAAAAATGAAAAAACTGGAGAAAAATGTTTAACAAATTCAAAAGCAGAATGTTTTGTTTTTCCATTACAAGCAGAAGCACAACATGTTCCTGTATTAGCAAAATGGTTAACAAAACCTAGTCCAACAAATTCTAAAGAATGGTTACGTTGGGAAGCTAAATATTTTAATCATATTTCAAAAATTTCTTATGGTAATAGATTTGCATTTCTTAATGGTGGTCCAAATGTTTATCCGACAGATACAACTTTTGTTTATAAAGATAATGTTGCATTTCCTATTTCTGAATCAACTCAAAATACAAGACAAGCTCAAATATTATTAGCTTTAAAAGATAAATTAGAATTAAGAATATTTTTAGGAGCAAATACTTTAAGAGAAAATACTATTAATGCTTATGAAAGATTTAGACATTTTACTCATAAACCTTGGAATAAATTAAATGTTAAAATATATGTTCCAAATAAAGAAGCTTTAAAATTAATGCTTAAAAAAATATCTAAAATTCATAATAAAAAAGTTCAACAATTTTGGCAAAATAAAGATATTATTATTAGTAAAGAAGCCTTTAAAAAATTCAAAGTAAAAACAACACCTTCAATTATAGCTCTTTATAAAACAAATAAAAAGAATAAAAACGGTGAAAAAGAAATTATATGGCAAAATATAAATATTGGAACAACTGGAGCTGATACAATAAGAAGATCTCTTATTAGATTCTTAATTTATAATGACATAATTAAACCAGCAGAACTATCTGCAGCAGTTAATTCAGCTTCTGTTCAAAAAAATATGTTTACTCAAAAACCTAAGGTTAATGAAGATAAAATATATAAAGATAACAATAAAATAAATTCAAAATAAGAGGTTAAGAAATGAAAGTAAAATCTATTTTAAAAAAAGGAATAACTTTATCTTTAGTTACAGCAATAGCAGGTCAATCTTTACAAGCAAATCCACTTGAAGATTCTCTTTTAAATGTATCAAAAGGAGGAACAATAACAGAAAGAGATTCCTCTGGAAATATAGCGAGAACAACATATACAACTCCTTCTTTATATTTTAAATTTGGTGGACCAGCAACATATCCAGAACCTATAGTAAATGTTGGAGCACCAAGTATTAAAGCTGGTTGTGGTGGATTAAGTATTAAAGGTATGTTTGGTTCAATAATTGGACTTGATAGATTAGCTTCTATGTTAAAAAATGCTGGTGCTTCTTTAGCATGGGGTGTTGCTGTTGGATTAATATATTCATTACCTGGTATTGGATCCGCATTTAAAATGATTAATAACTGGGCCAAAAAAATTCAACAATTATTGGCAAATGCTTGCCAATCTGGTCAAGCATTAGGTCAAGCTATGGCAGATTCATTACATTTAAATGATAATTCTGTAAGTAATGCTGTTGCTGATTGGGATAATGCTGTTGCAAAATTAGATCAGCAAATGACAAGTAAACTAAAAGAATTTAAAATAGGTAATTTTTCCTTTAATGATAATATGGTTTTACAAATGGACGACGACAACACACCTTCTCAAGACAAAGTTATTGAAAATTATAAACAACTTTTAATTAATTCAGTAATTTCTTTTTCTATTACAAATAATTTTATATCTAGCTTATTAAGATCTATTGGCAATACAAATGCGAATACATTCATTCAATTAACTTTTGGTGGAGATCCAGATCCATTTACTATGTGGGACGATACTCTAACATATAGTAATGACATTGACGGAATATCTTTAACAACTGATTTAGGCATAAATGGTTTATCTATAAATAGAAAATCAGAAATTTATCAAAAAGCATTTAAAGTTGTTTTATTAAGAGATTTAACAGGAGATTTAGAATTAAGTGGTGCTGAAAATTTAGAAAAAACTTTAAACGATATGAAAGAACTCATATCTGAAACAAATGCTGCTGGAGTTGCTTTAACAACTGATCAAAAAGCTGATTTTGAAAAATCTTTAATGGAATTAGTTAATGGTGAGTCAAAATCATGGGGAACAACTCCACCAATGGGACCATTACCTCAACCAGATAAAAATTATTTAACAAGTATTGCAGATTTAATTTATTATGGAGGAGATTCAAATCAATCAAATTTAATAGCTGAAGCTGAAGATCATTTAGAAAAATTAAATGGATTATCATACGGAATGATTGCATTTAAAGGTCTTGAATCTGACGGAGCTAATGCAAGAATTCTAGTTATTTATTCTAAAGCAAATAATGAAAATATACCGTGGTATTCAAGTTCTGATTTAACATTTACTACAGGAGGTGTTTTAAAACAAAGTAAAGAAGCTATAGATACATTTTTAACTCAAGGAACTATAGACGAATCAGCAACAGCCTTCCCAATAATTGTTCCAGGATTATCTGATAAATTAAGAATTTTACAACAAACACCAAAAAATAAACAAGAATTTTATAAAGATATTCTAGCAAAATATAATGCTTATCAAGTATTAAAAACAACACTAGGAGGTTTATTTTCAGAAGCTTCTGCTCAAGGTGGTTCATTACCAGTAATCTGGACTGACGGATCTAATATAAGATCTACAATAAGAGGAATAAAAATTTCTGACGAACAACAAGAAACTTATTCAAATTTTATTTCTCAATCAACAAAAAGATTTGAATCTATAATGAAAAATTTAAATGAACATATTGATAAGGATTTTGGAAAAGACGTTTTATCTCCAAAAGATTTAAATGATTATTTTGATACATTAAATATAGAAAATGCAAAAAGAATATTAAGAAATGGACCTTCAAGAAAACGTTAAAAAGGAATTTTAAATGAAAAAAATGTTTTTAATAACATTATTGATCTTTAGTGTAAATTTATTTGCACTAGATCAATTAAATATATCTAAACAAACAAATAAAAAAGAAGAAAAAGTTATATATACAGATATGATATCCTATCTTTCAAAATCAAATGATCCAGAACAATTAATGATACTAGGAAGTTTATATGCTTCAGGATCTAAAGATAAAGATTCTATTGGTGAAATCTTCCCAAATAATCCATACTTAGCTCAAAAATATTTATTAGAAGCAGCCAATAAAGGAAAATATAGAGCATTAACAATTTTAGGTGGATTTATTTTATTAAAAGATAATATGAGAATATTAGATCCAAGTTTAAAAAAAACAGAAAAATATTTACTAAATGCATTTTATGCTGGTGATCTAGAAGCTGGAACATTATTATCAAATTTATATTTTCAAAAAAATGAACCAGAAAAAGCAATTAATATTTTATATATAACCTCAGATAAAAATGATTCTAATGCTCAATTAGCTTTAGCTATATTATTTAAAGACGGACTTTATTTAAATGGAAAGGAATATATAATGAAAGATTTAAAATCTGCTGAATATTATCTTAATTTAGCATGTAATAATCCGAACAAAAGTGAAAAAGTAAATAATTTTTGCTTTAATAATAAAACTATTAATATAATTACAAAAGATTAACCTTGGAGGCGTCCTAATATGTTTAAAAATAAAATACTACTATTACTTATATTTATCAGTTCAAGTCTATTTGCAACAGCAACAGATTCGTCTGGTAATACTGTTTATATATTTGAAGTTGGTAATCCAACAATGGTTGACGCATACTTTAATATATTTAATAGCTTAGCTGCTTTATTTCAATCAGAGAAATATTTAAGTATTTTAAAACTAGTCTTTTTATTGGGTGGTCTAGGAGTTTTCTTTCAGGCAACTATAAAAACTATGCAAGGTAGAAATGGATTATCAGGATTAACAGATTTTGGTAAATATATAATAATAGGAACTGCATTATTATCAGTTTTATTTTCAGCGAAGTCAACAATGCTAATAAGAACAGATAATATTCCAACATTTTGTGCAGCAGGAGGCTCTCATTCTACCTTAGTAAATAGTGACGATCCAACAACAGCTGTTCAGGTTGATAATATTCCACAAATATTGGCATGGACATTTGAATTTATTAATAAAATTGGGATAAAAACAACAGAAATGGCAGAATTAGCATTTGCTCCAGTTAATGGAGATTTTACTTCTTATACAAGTAGAAATGATTATGCTTCTTATTTAGAAGGTGTAGGAAAAATATATAAAACTTCAATACTAGAATTAGAAGGTGGTTCAACAAGTAAATTAGGAGATTCTTCAATAGGTGCACTATTAAATATTTTTTTAAATGATTGTATAAAAATACCAGCGTCAAAAGATCCTTCAGGAGACGTAGTATTTGAAATGTTAACAACAACTGGAGATATGGAACGTTCTCTAGACGATATAATGACAGGAAATGAAGTTAATAGATATTTAAATGTTGACGGAAATTCTTCTACAACATTAGCCTCTGACTTTAAAATTGACGATACATATTTAAAAGATTATACATTAGAGTATTCAACTGAAATATATAAATGTGGAGATATGTGGACAACAATAAAAGCAGCATTAGACGATTTAAAAGATAGTGGAAATATTGAATGTTTAGATTCATTTAGAGAAGTATTAAATAATCAAACATTAAGAATATTTACAGGATCAGACGGAGGAGGAGTTTCACAAGGAAGAAATATTGTAGTACAAGCAGCATTAATGAATCAAGTTTATGAATCTAATAATAATGTCGGTATTCCTGAATTTTCATTAGCTGCTGGAAAATCTATGTCAGAATTTGTAACAACCTCTATGGGAACAGGATATTATATGGCACAAATGCTTCCATATTTACAAATGGGAATGAGAGCTGTTCTTTATGCATTTTTCCCTTTTGTTTTTATAATAGTACTATTGCCTGGTGGCTTAAAAGTATTAATGTCTTATTTCCAAAGTTTAATTTGGATTGAACTTTGGTCTCCAACTGCGGCAATATTAAATATGTTTTTAAGTCTAATGAGTTCAGATAAATTTAGTGCAATGTATAATGAAAAAGGATTTAATCCGGCTTCTAGTGTTCAAGCATTTTCTGACGCTGCAATGATTGCTAGTGTTGGTGGTTATTTATATGCTTCAGTACCAGCTTTAACTTGGTTAATTCTTAAAGGAAGTGGTCAAATGTTAGGTAATATAACTGGTTCTATGGCTGCTAAAATGAATTCTAATATGGATTCAAGAGCATTAAATCAAGATAAATCAGATAGAGAAAAAACAAATGAAATAAATAAAGATAGAATAAGAAAAGGTGAAAAAATGGTATCTCTTGCTGAAATTGACGCTGATCAAGCAAGACAAACAGGTCAAATTGAAGCTGGACACTATCTTGGGACAAAAGAAGCTGAAAAATATATGAGTTTAACAGATATGACAAAGGGTTCTGATATGAAAAAATATGGGCATGATATTGGTACAGCTAAAGAAGTTTTAGCTAATCCTGATAAAGTAGTTAAAACTTCAATAGCAAATGCTCAAAAAGAAGTTAAAGCTGAAGTTGAACAAGCTGTTAATACAGGTGTATTAGAAAAAGGAAGTGACGGACAATATCATATAAATGAAGATAAAGTTGAAGCATATGCTAAATCAAGAGGTATTGACAAAGGACAAGCTGAAAAAGAATTAATGCATGTTCAAAAAAGCTTAGCTAAATCAAAAGGATTTGATTTATCAACAGAACAAGGAAGAAAAGAATTTTCAGATTATTTAGGTAAAGTTGAAGGAACAAAAAAAGCTGGTCAAGCAATGAAGGAAATTTATAAACAAGAATACAATAATGCTTTACATACAAAAGTTAAATTTAATGGATCTTCATTTTCTTCAAAATCTCTTCAAGATAAAATTAATAAAAATCATGGAGGAACAGCGTCTTTAAATGATATTGAACAAATGCATGATAAAGGAGAAATATCAGACGAAGAATTTAATTCTGCTAAAGAAGATTTCAATAGATTAGTTCAAAATAGATATTCTGGAACAGAAGCAGCACTAGAAGTTTCTAGTCATAATACAAAAGAAGCTTTATTTTATGCAAAAACTCACTTAGGTAAACCAAATAAAGCAGCAGACGATACTGGAGCTTTTGTATCAACAAAAGATAAGGATTGGACAAAAAAAGTAAATGAAGCTAGTAGAGTTGATAATAATAAAAAAGTAGTTGATTATAGAGCTGAACAACAAAAAATGAAAGATAATACAATGAAAGAACAAGTTATGGCAGCAGTTAATAAAGCTAATCAAGGAATTGGAGAATCATTAAATATTCCAAAAAATCAAACAATTGCTTTACAAACTTTAGCAAAAAATGGTTCAAAAGAAGTTGCTCAGAAAGCACAAGCATTTTTAGATAAAGGTAATATAGCTGGAAATACTTCCAATATAGCAAGTTTTTTATCAGAACAAGGAATAAAACAAAAAATGTTTGGTAATGCAGAAGGTGACGCAACTGTTGATAAATTAAATGCAAAAGACGTTACAGCTCAAAATAAAGCAACAGTTGCAGCTGCAGAACAAATAAGTAAAATTGAAGGAAATAGAAATAAATTATCTCATACTATTGAACAAGCAAATCATGGTGATAAAGGATATCAAGCTATTTTAGCTGAATCATTAAGAGGTATGGGAATTAAAAATGTTACTAATGAAAATGCTGCTGCAAAAGCTGCTGGATTAGATAGTGATCAAAAAGACGCTTTAGCTTCAAGTATGACAAATTATTCTCAATCTGCTGTAGAAGCAAGAAGAGAAGCTGTTTCATTTTCTGAAACTGTTCAAAAAGATCAAAATTTATCAGCTGAATTGGAAGGTAAAGGAAAAGGTGTTAAAGCAAAAATAGACGCTTATATGAGTACACCATTTGAAGGTAAAGAAGAAGTTATTGCAGGTTTAAGATTAGGTAAAGAAGTTATTGGAATGGGAAAAGTTGGTGTAGATTTAATGAATACAATGCTAGATACAGTAAGTGGAGATAAAAGAGATAAAATGGCTGCTCAAATACTAGGTATAAAAGATAAAGACTTTAAAGAAATAAAAGGTCAATTAATGAAAAATGGAAAAATTGATTATGGTGAATTAAATAATCTTAAGAAAAGTCAAAAATATGGTAAAGTATTTGGTAGAAGGTGGAAATAAATAAAAAATAAACAATATAAAATAAATAGAAGGTAATTTATGAAAAAATTTTTAATACTAATATTATTTATATCAACTTCACTATTTGCGACAGCAACAGATTCGTCTGGTAATACTGTTTATATATTTGAAGTTGGTAATCCAACAATGGTTGACGCATATTTTAATATATTTAATAGCCTAGCTTCAATGTTTCAATCAGAGAAATATTTAAGTATTTTAAAATTAGTTTTTTTACTCGGAGGATTTGGATTATTTTTTCAATCTGTAATAAGTACATTAGGTAAATCAAATGATTCAAAATTAGCTTTAACAGAATTTGGAAAATATTTAATAATAGCAACAAGTCTTTTAACAATTATATTTTCAGCGAAGTCAACAATGTTAATAAGAACAGATAGTATTCCAACATTTTGCTCAGCAGGAGGTTCTCATTCTACCTTAGTAAATAGTGACGATCCAACAACAGCTGTTCAGGTTGATAATATTCCACAAATATTGGCATGGACATTTGAATTTATTAATAAAATTGGAATAAAAACAACAGAAATGGCAGAATTAGCATTTGCTCCAGTTAATGGAGATTTTACTTCTTATACAAGTAGAAATGATTATGCTTCTTATTTAGAAGGTGTAGGAAAAATATATAAAACTTCAATACTAGAATTAGAAGGTGGTTCAACAAGTAAATTAGGAGATTCTTCAATAGGTGCACTATTAAATATTTTTTTAAATGATTGTATAAAAATACCAGCGTCAAAAGATCCTTCAGGAGACGTAGTATTTGAAATGTTAACAACAACTGGAGATATGGAACGTTCTCTAGACGATATAATGACAGGAAATGAAGTTAATAGATATTTAAATGTTGACGGAAATTCTTCTACAACATTAGCCTCTGACTTTAAAATTGACGATACATATTTAAAAGATTATACATTAGAGTATTCAACTGAAATATATAAATGTGGAGATATGTGGACAACAATAAAAGCAGCATTAGACGATTTAAAAGATAGTGGAAATATTGAATGTTTAGATTCATTTAGAGAAGTATTAAATAATCAAACATTAAGAATATTTACAGGATCAGACGGAGGAGGAGTTTCACAAGGAAGAAATATTGTAGTACAGGCAGCATTAATGAATCAATTATATGAATCTAATAATAATGTTGAAATTCCCGAATTTTCTTATGCTTCAGGTAAATCTATGGCTGAAATAGCAACAAAAAAAGTTGGAGAAGGATATTATATTGCACAAATGCTTCCATATTTACAAATGGGAATGAGAGCTGTTCTTTATGCATTTTTCCCTTTTGTTTTTTTAGTAATTCTATTACCTGGTGGATTAGGTGTTTTAAAATCTTATATGATATCTTTAATATGGATTGAATTATGGTCACCTATTGCAGCAATATTAAATATGTTTTTAAGTTTAATGAGTTCAGATAAATTTAGTGCAATGTATAGTGAAAAAGGATTTAATCCGGCTTCTAGTATGCAAGCATTTTCTGACGCAACTATGCTTGCTGGTGTTGGAGGTTATTTATATGCAACTATACCAGGAATAGCTTGGTTATTAGTAACAGGAACACAAGAACTTATTAAAAATTTTGGAATGGATTTATCTGCTGCAATGGAAGCAAATATGAATTCAACTAGAATTAATCAAGATATGGCAGATATTAACAAAACAAATGCAATAAATAAAGATAGAGTAAGAAAAGGTGAAAAAATGATATCTCTTGCTGAAATTGACGCTGATCAAGCAAGACAAACAGGTCAAATTGAAGCTGGACACTATCTTGGGACAAAAGAAGCTGAAAAATATATGAGCTTAACAGATATGACAAAAGGTTCTGATATAAAAAAATATGCAAATGATATAGGCTCTGCTAAAGAAATATTAAATGATCCAAATAAAACAATGAATACTTTTATAGCAAATTCCCAAAAAGAAGTTAAAGCTGAAGTTGAACAAGCTGTTAATACAGGTGTATTAGAAAAAGGAAGTGACGGACAATATCATATAAATGAAGATAATGTAGATTCATTTGGAAAATCAGAAGGAATTGATAATGCAACCTCTGAAAAAACTTTATTAAATACTCAAAAAAGTTTAGCAAAAACAAAAGAATTAGATTTATCAACAGAAGAAGGAAGATCAGAGTATTCTGATTATATGGGGAAAGTTGAAGGAACAAAAAAAGCTGGTCAAGTTATGAAAGAAATTTATAAGCAAGAATATAATGATTCTCTTCATGAAAATGTAAAATATAAAAGTGATTCTTTTTCTTCTAATTCTTTAAAAAATAAAATAAAAGGTGGAAATATATCTTTTAATGATTTAAAAAATATGCATGATAAAGGAGAAATATCAGACGAAGAATTTAATTCTGCTAAAGAAGATATAAGTAGGTTAAATCAAAATAGATATTCTGGATCAGAAGCAGCATTAGAAGTTTCAGAACATAATACAAAAGAAAGTTTATTAAATAAAAAATCTAATTTAGGAAATCCAAATAAAGCAGCAGACGATACTGGAGCATATATAAATCCAAATGATAAAAATCTATATTCTTCATTAAATCAAGTTAGTAGAGTTGATAATAATAAAGAAATAGTTGATTATAGAACTCAACAACAAATAATGAAAAAACATTCAATGAATGAACAAGTTATGGCAGAAGTTAATAAAGCTAATAAAGAAATTGGAGAATCATTAAATATTCCAAAAAATCAAAAAATTGCATTAGAAACTCTAGCAAAAAATGGTTCAGAAGAAGTTGCTAAGAAAGCAAAAGCATTTTTAGAAGGTAATATAGCTGGAAATACTTCCAATATAGCAAGTTTCTTATCAGAACAAGGAATAAAAAATGATTTTTTCAAAAAAGCTCTTGGTGATACTAAAGTTGATATATTAAATGAAAATGGATTAACTGCAAGAGAAACAGCAAATATAAAAGCTGCAGAAATTGAAAGTAATTTAGTTAAACAAAGAAAGAAATTAGATAGTATGCAAAAACATATAAAAGAGTCTGAATCATTAAATAATTTAATGAATAAAACACTAGCTTCATTAAATTTAGATAAAAAGAAATATGCTGATTTAACAGATATGGAAAAAGTTCAAATAGCAATGTATTTTTCAAAACAAGTTCAAAGTATAGTTAATACTAGAAAAGAAGCTGTTTCATTAAGTGAAACTAATCAAAAAGATTCTTATGATAAAGAAAGTAATGAGTTAAATTTTGATTCTGGAATGGAAGGTAAAGCTGAAGGTATATCTACTACTATAGAAACTTATAAAAATATTGCTATACAAGGATTTGAAGAAGAATATGCTAAAGCAAGAATATTAACAGAATTTATGGGAATGAAAAGAGCTTTAACAGAAGATTTAGCATTAATGCTAGCAGATTTAGCTCTTGACGATTCAGGAAATATTAGAAGAAAAAGAGATTTACAAAATATTAAAAAAGAAAAAATAGAAAGAATGAATTCTTTAAGAAGTAAATCAGGTATATCTAAACAAGAATTAAATAGATTAAATGATTTACAAGCTTTATTAGCTAAAGGAGTTAAATTAAGTGACGCAGAATATCAAGAATTCAAATCTTTAAAACAAAAAAGTAGTATTGGATTATCTAAAGCTGAAAGAAATGAATTAAGAAGATTAACTAGTCAAGTCAGTAGATTAGAAAATACTATTTCAAAAATTAGTACAAGTTTGAATCCATTAAAACATGGAACAGCTTATATTCAAGATATAGCTAAAAAAGGTTCTGAAGGTGTAGCAAAAGTTGCTAAAAAAGTTGAAATGGAAGCAAGAATAGGATTGTCAATTGCAACAAATGGAAAAAGTGAACAAGCTATATTAGCTATGGCAGCAAAATTACCAGGAAAAGCAAGATTAGCATTTTTAGCTTCTGCATTAATGGAAGGAACTATAACATATGCTGCATTATATGATCAAAGTAAGTCATTTGGAACAAATGTAATGAATACTCTTGAAGTTTTAGATCCTACTTTAATAGGTGTTGAAACATTAAGAGATATTGCTAATAAATGGGACGATATTCATAATCCAGGAGACGCAGCTTGGATTGGTGCGAAACATTTTGAAAAACTAGGAAATCAAGTATTTGATTTACTTGGTTGGGATCAATCAACTAGTGATTATTATAAAAATATATCATTTGAAAAATTTGCAAATGATTTAGTTGGAATAGTAAAAGACGCAGATCTTATTGCTGGTGAATATAAAAAATATTATTCTAATTTGGTAGATAATATTGGAGATAGTTTAAAAAATTCGCTTGCAGGTAGAGCTGTTACAAAAGTTGTTGATAGTATTGAAGAAACAGCAAGTGATATTAAAAATGAAGCTATAGAATTAGGAAATACAGTTAAAGATACTGTCGTTAGTATTGATAATGAAATTAATGAGACATTTGATCAAACAGTTGATTATTATGCAACACATTCCATGGAAGAAATATCTAGAGATTCTTCTATAGCTGCTGAATATGCATATGATAGTACAAAAGAATTTATTTCTGAAGAGTTAAATGACGCAAAAGAAGTTGCTGATACAATAAAAAACACTTTAAAATTTAATGCATGGTTTTAACAAGTAGAAATGATTTTTATTCATTTCTACTTTCAAAACCTCTTCTAATAATAAAGATTTTTCCTCTATTAGCCATAATTCCATAAATAGCAGAAAATGTTATAAATAAAATAATAAAATTATTTGATCTAGCATTATCTCCAATCAAAGTTAAATCTTCTGTACTCCATAAAGCAACAAAGCTTATTACAGCTGTATAAAAATATAATCCCCAAAAAGATAATAATTCTAAAGCAGTTCTATCAAAAAGACGTCTTGATAATAGAAGAACTGGAATATAAAGATAAATAAAAATTGTCATAAATGGAGTTAAAATATTTGGTAAAAATAACTCAAATAATTCTTTTATATTCATTAAAATAAATGTTTGTGCTGTATAAATAAAGTTTATAATATAATTTAAAAGTTCCATAATAAATCCTTTTTTTCATAACTTAATTATAACAAATTAAACCTTAATTAGAACTTAATTTTTACCAATTCTTTTTAAATAATTAGATAAATATAATATTTTTAGATAAAATCTTTTAAAAGGAGTTTTTTATGGATATTAATTTAATTTTTCTAGAATTAATAAGTATATTTTTACTAATTTATTCAGCTAAAAATGAAAATGAAATGATTTATTTATGTAATAATGAAAATATACCTTCAATAGGAATAGATATGAATATAAATTTAATAAAAAATTCTATTTTATGCCTCTTTAAAAGAAAGTATGGTGAAATAATAGTTTTTAATTATTCTATTTTATTTATATTATTAATATTAAATACTTATTTATATATATATTTAAACTTAAAATTATCTTTTAATATAAATATATATATATTAATATCTACTATAATTATTTTTCTACATATTGCTGTTCCATATTATTTTACTTATTTAAAAAATTATGAATCTTTATTAAAGAAAGGAATGTCTATAGAGGATTGGTTTGATTATTCATTAAGAACTCATAAATATACAAAAGAAAAAATTATAAAAAATTTAACTATTGATAACATTAATGAAGATTTAATAAGTCTTGATAATTATAATTACTATTTATTAAAAAGCTCTTCAATTGAAGGAAACGGTTTAATTCCTTTAAATAAAGAAGAATTTAAAAAATTTATACCATTTTTTGATAAATATAATTTTTTTATAAAAGAAGACAATAAAATTAAAAGAATTTTTATAGAAAAAAATAAAATTGAATTATATAATATTGAAAGTAATTTTTTACCAATGTATTTTGGTATATTTAAAAATATTGATTTTAATTTAATCTTTTTTACAAGAATTGTTGAATCAATAACATTTTTTATAATATTAAATTATTTAATAATTGGAGGATAAAATGAATAAAATTTTAATTATATTAACAATATTTAGCTCAATAATTTTTGCAGAAAATATAAATAAAGAAAAAAATATATTAAATAAAAAAGAATTTGTTAAAGGATATATTAATAATCCATTAATTATAGAAAAAGATAATGACTTTTATTTTATTAAAAATATAGAAAATGTAGAAATTAAAGATAATGATAAAATTAATTCATGCATTATAAATGAAATTTCATTAGAAGATATAACTATAATTTGTTCAACTAATAAAGCAAAAACATTTATTTTTAAGACTGGTAGTTATAAAAAAGATAAAAATGAATTATTAATTGATATGCCATATTTTTATGGATTTATTATAAAACCGGATTTAATGATTAAAAATTAAAATGAAAAAAATATTATTTATTTTAATTATTTTATATTCAAATATATATGCAAATAAAATAAATAATAACTTTTATAAATTCGATTCTTTTTTTAAAGAATCTTCAAAAAAATATAAAATACCATTTATTTTATTAAAAGCAATTGCATTAACAGAAAATACAACTTATAATAAAAAAGTAATTAGAAAAAATAAAAATAAAACAAAAGACTATGGTTTAATGCAAATAAATACAATATGGTTAAAAGAATTTAAACTTTCAGAAAAAGAAATATTAAAGCCATGGATAAATATAGATACCTCTGCAAGAATATTATATTCATTAATTAATAAATATGGATATAATTGGGATACTATAGGTAGATATCATTCTTCAACAAAAAAATATAAAAATATATGGTTAAATAGAATAAAAAATAATATGAAAAAAATAATTAGATATGATTATAAAAATAATTACAAAATTAAGTATTAAAAGAGGTTATTAATGAATTCTTTATTAAAAAATTTATCAATAAAAGAACATATTGATAAAATTAATAAAAAAAAAGATTTTACTTTAAAAAAAGATTTGATTTTATCTAATTTAACAATAAAAGATATTTATTTTAAAAATAAATTTGGTTTTAAAAAAATTACTGAAAAAGAATTTAATAAATTAAAATTCTTTTTTAATAATTTAAATAATAATAAAATATCATTTTTGACAATAAATCCAATTTTTTTTAAATCTTTTATAGAAAAAAGTAATATAAATAATATTCAAAAACTTTATTTAATTAAAGACTATACTTTTAAAAATATGTTTTTTAATGAAGAATTTAATTTTAAAGATTTTATTATAAAAAATAATAATATAAATAATAATGAATTTTTATTTAATTCTTTATTTTTAAATGAATTCTATTTAACTAAAAAAGTTTTTAACTCCTTCAGTTTATTTATCTTTTTAAAAGATACAAATATTTATTTATTAAAAAGAAAAAATAAATATTTTATTTTTATTAATGAAGTAAAATAAACCTTAAAATTATCTTACTCAAATAAATTAATTCTCCAGTTTATGATAATATAAGAAAATAAAAATACTAAGCTTATAGCTGGAGGAATAGTAATGTTTCAATTTAATGAAAGAAAAAAGAAAGTCATTTCTGGCTTATTAACAATAACTCTTTCTTTTGGTAATTTATATGGTTATACAAATGAACTATTAAAACCAAAAGACGGAAGTACATTAGTTGATATTGGTTACAATGAAGGAACAATCCCACATGAAGTAAATATTAATAAAACTCTTGTAAAAGTTCCAGCTCAAACAAGAGAAATTGAAGGTTTAATTGATTTATTAAGTAGAGAAAAAACAACATATTCTTGTTCTGTTGACGAAGAAAATAACAAAGTATGTCCAATTGACCAATTAACTTGTTCTGGAAGTATGGTTTATGATCAAGGTACTGCAGAAGAAGGTCATGGTTCTCAAGTTATATCAGCGACAACTTCAACTATTACAACAACAGGAACAGCTCCTGTTACTAATACAGGAACATTTAATGGATATTCTGATACTTCAGATCAAGGAGCTTTTGCTTATGAAATGAATGTTCATGTTTATTATTGTATAGTTCATTCAGGAACAACATATTCATTAAAAGTTTCTCCTGATTCAGCAACATGTGGTTATGGTGATACAATTGATTCATTTTCTTCAAATGAAAATATTTCTCAAGTAGATCTATCAGTTACTAGTCCTGAAACATTAAATACAACTATAAACGTTTGTGAATCTAGTTCTGGTTGTAGTGGTGTAAGTGGACCTACTTATTTTGGTATTCCACCAAATTCTTTTTCTGCTGATTATTCATATACAGTAGGTGGTACAAGCTCAGTAACAACAACAAGTTTAACATGTCCTCCAAACTATACTTTAACTGGAAGTACCTGTACTGTTGATTATACTTACTATACATATTCTTGCCCAGAAGATTTTACAGGACCGACAGATACAGGTGGAGACTGTAATGCTATAGGTATAACATTAGGTTCTGACGGAATTTATTATTGTAATTCACCAGTTCCACCAACAACAAATTGTTTTAAAATGGATTATACATGTCCCATTTCTGGAGGAGAATGTTCAAAAGTAGCAGATTCTAATCCTTTAGTTGAAAATTTATTTAATGGATATATATATGATATTGGTTTATCTGAAGAACATTTAGACAGTATTAGAGATCAAAAAAGTTGTCCAAATTCAACAGATATTGATTGTGCAAATATAACATTAGATAATGGTGGTTGGGTTGATTCAACTTTATATAATAATAAATGTCAAAAAGCATTAAATATTTATTCTGGTACACCTGAATTATTTGGTGACTACAAAATAACAAATAATTCAGGTTCAATATCAACAACAGTTTCTTTTCCAATTAATATTTCGGGAACTGATTTAACAAATAATAGATTAACTTCTTCTCAAATAGATACTTTATATAGTAACGGTTGGACATATAATGATAAATTTGCTTTAAAAATGTTTAATATGGGATCTGGTTGTGGAGGATTAAATGTTCAACCTTTACCTGACTATTATATCATTACAGATCAACATGGTTCAACAGTTTCTTTAGCAGGTACTGAATGTGGAACAAATTCTTATTTAATAGAATCTAATGATCAACAATATGCAACAATATTAGGTGTATATGACGAAAAACCAACACAATTAGATTTTATATGTGACGATTTTTGTTTAATAGGAAATCCTAATAATCCTTTAGAATTAGCTGATATAGATTGTGGAACTGGTTATGCTTGGGATCCAAATAGTCAAGTATGTTATGAAGCTATTCCTGGTGGAACACCTGATTTTGAAAATAATTTAATGATAATATCTAGAGATAATGGATATAATGCAGATAGAAATCTTTGTGAATCTGATTTTACTTATAAATGTGATTTACCTGGATTTAATTATAATGTTGACGCTGGAGAATGTTTAGCTGACGCAAATTGTCCTGGTTATTGGAATGCAATTGATTCACAATGTGAAATGCCTCCAAGTATAAGTTGTGCAAATGGTTATTCTTATTCAGAAAATACAATGCGTTGTGAAGCTGATCCAGAATGCGAAGGTGACGGTGAATTTAATGGAGTTTCATTTAAATGTGAAATAGATAGTGAATGTGATCAAGGTTGGACATTAGACAATACTACAGGTGAATGTACTCAACCTATAGATTCTGTTGATCCAATATGTAATGAAGATTTCTTAACTTGGGATAGTACTAATCATTATTGTGACGGATATGCAGATTTTAGTGATTGGTCTGAATATGATCCTTATAATACTGGTAATTGGACATTACAATCAAATAATACTGAAATTTATCAATCTGTAAATGGAGGATATCCAACATTCTATGTTTCTGATAATGAATATGAAAATTCTTATATGGAAGGAAAAATAAAAATTGATAATGACGGTGACGACGATTCAGTTGGTATAGTTTTTGGATTAAAAGATAATACACATTATTTTTTAATAAATTGGGGAAAATCTAGTTCAGGAAATTCAGAAGGTGATTATTTATTATCTTTACAAAAAATAGACGGAGAATCTCCAAGTAATCATGGTGGTACAGGTGGTACAACATTAGGTGGTACAAATACTGGTTGGTCTTATAATACTTGGTATGATATTAAAGTTGTTAATTTAAATAATAAAGTTTCAGTATATATTGACGGAACATTAAAATTTTCAGTTGATAATATTTCTGGTATTCCTGAAAAAGGTAAATTAGGATTTTATAATCAATCTCAATCAAAAGTTCATTATAAAGATTTTTATATAGCAACAATGCCAACATGTCCTACAGGATATACTTATAATGTAGATTATGATTATTGTTACAAAGAATATCCTCAATATATATCAGATTATGAACAAAATATATATAGAATGACGTCTACTTGTCCATTTAATGGAGAATTAATTCCGGGAACAAGAACTTGTGAATATAATCCTCAATGTTCAAATAATGGTTTATTAGACATTGCTAGACAAAAATGTTATTTAAATGAAGACATTAGTTGTGTTAGTGGATTAACTCCTACTAATGGAATTTCTTTTGAAAATTGTGATATGTCAACAATTTGTCCAACAGGATATTCATTTGATCAAACTAAATTACTTTGTGTAATGGATTTTAATTGTAATTTTGTAGATCCTATTACTGGAGTATGTTATGAATCAATGAATGCATTATGTTCTTCTCCAACGGCAGTAGTTGAACCTTCAACTAATTTTAATGGATATACAATAGCTTGTGCAGATCAAGATATATGTCCAGGAACAGGAATAGTTCAACAAGTTGGTAATAATTGGAAATGTGTAGATAATTCTTCTAATTCATATCATATGATTTGTCCAGTTTCACCTTTTGGTTGGAATGACGCAAATTATAATTCAAATGGAGTTTTTGGATTTTTAGATTCAAATAATGTTTTTCATTGTGAAGGAGACGAGGTTATTAAATGGGAATCTTCTGAAGGTCCATTTAGTGATAGAGAAGGTCCAATATGTAAACAAGGAGTTGGTGATACAAAATATATAAAAGATATGCCTTTACAAGATTATCAAACTAATTCTAATTTAATTAGCAATTTACCAGAATATAATAATTGGACTGGAGATACTAGTGATAATACATGTGTTAAAAGAGTAAATGTTTTTCGTTGTCCAATGAATTCAACTTCTACAAGTGATTATTATACAGCAGTACCTTATGAAGGTGAATATACAGGAGCAAAAGTATCTGCTTATGGTAATAGTAATGTAGCTTGTGAAGCAGATATTGATTATGCTGAAAATATATGGAGAGAAAGTAGAGGTTCTCGTGTAGTTGCTGCAAGTACAACATGTACTTCTACAAGAAATAATACTCATACAGATACATATCATGACGTATGTTATGAATATGAACAAATTTGTACAGGTTATGAACAAGTTTGTAATGGATATGAGCAAATTTGTGACGACGACGGTAACTGTACTGACGGTGATTGTAATTCTTGGGAAGACGGTGATTGTAATGCATGGGAAGACGGTGATTGTATTGACTTAAGAAATGAGTATTATTATTCAACATATACTGCTGGAACTTTTCAATGTGTAAATAATGCTGGAACAAGTTATGGTTCAGGAAGTGGAAGTTTAGGAAATATGCCTGGAGCTGATACAACTCGTTGTACTGGAACATATGGAACTACAGGAGTACATTCTTCTGATAATTTAGACGTAACATATGATTCTAGTTTATATACATGTACATTATATGATAAAGGTAATTTTACATGGGCAGAAAGTTGTCCAGCAGGATATGTATTTAATTATGAACCAAATGGATATGTAACACCTATACCAAGTGATTCTAGAGATTATGACGAAAGATATAATAGTTCTTCAAGTAATTTTAATAGTGAACGTTGTTATAAAATAGAAGGAAATGCAGATATTATAGATTTTGACGACGATAAATATTTAACAACAAGTTATCAAAATGTTCAAGAAAATTATAAAATACCTGGTTATCCTGAATGTAATCAAGCAGGATATGGTTGGGATAATATTAATAATGTTTGTGTTACAGAGCCTATTTGTGATAGTCCAAATATTTTTGAAGAATCTGACGGTAAATGTGAAAGTGAAATACAACCTATTCAATGTTCTACAGGATATACTTTCAATCAAGATACTGAACGTTGTGAAAAACATTTTCAGTGTCCAGAAGGTGGAACACCAAATAATACTACAGGTCAATGTGAACTAAGAATTCAAGATTCTTGTTTAAATATTCATATTGACGGATATGATCAAGTATGTGCAAATACAGGTATTTGTCCAACAGGATCAGTACTTTATAATTATAATGGTAATTCTTATTGTAAATCAGACAAATCTCCTATTTGTCCTGAAAATTATATTTTAGATCCAAATGATAATACAAAATGTATTTCAGTTGCTAAATGTGCTGACGGTTGGGTTGAATCTGAAGACGGAACAGAATGTGTATTAAATTATAAATGGTATAGCTATACATGTTCAGATAGTAGTTGGGAAGGACCTAAAGAAGAAGGTGCTGATTGTCATGGTAAATGTGCATTTGACGGTTGTTCTTGTAATGCTTCAAATCCACCAGCTAATAATTGTAAACAATCATATACATTATCAACTTCAGGAAATACATATGATTTATATGAAAAAAGAAGAATGCAATTACATGTTGTAAATGGAGAAACATTAAGTCCAAATGAAATGGGTGATTTAAAAGATATCGAATGTGGAGAAGATTGTTTATTTGACGTAAATAAAATAGTTGGTGACGAAGACCAATTATGTTTTTATAAACCTAATAATGAATCTACTTGTTTTACAGTTCAAGGTTGTTATTTTGACGGAGAATTAAAAATAGAAGAAAATGGAACATTACATAATATTAAATCTATTGACGTATTAGATTCTCATACATTAGGTTTTAGAAATACTACTGTATTAGAAATGACTGAAGCAGACTTAGCAATTACAGGAAGTGTAAGATTTGTTTATGATCAAAATCATGGATTTGACTATTCTGAAGCAGGAACAAGTACAAATTATTCTGATTGGGGTACTAATTGGAAAAATGAAGGATTTTCATTAGCTAGAACTGCTTTAAAATTAAGTGACGGAAATTGGTATGTAAAATCCTCAATTGCAAGTAATGATAGTAGAGGTTGTGGATATAGTTCAAGCTTTAAAACGATTTCTGATAGTAGTTATCATGTAGCAACTTATTCAAATACTTGTTATGCAGGAACTACAAATGTAACTAATGGTTGTGCATTAGATTTAACAATAGATATTCCAAATGGATTATCTGTTATAGGTATCTCAGACATAGAAAGTGTTGCAGCAACAGAATTTCAAACTAGTGCTTGTAATGGAGATAATGCTTATGACGAAAGTTTTACTATGTCTTCACCAAGTTTAAATTTTGATATTCCTGTCACTAGAGTAGGTAGAGGAACATTAGGTAGTGCAAGTATAAATTTATTAGAATTAGCTTGCCCTTATACTTATGATCCGGTTAATAATACTTGTAGAATGGTAACTGTTAATGATAGAACAAATTCAATTGTTTCTTCTTGCGTACTTAATGGACATGTTGGTTGGGACGGAAGAAGTGAAGGTATAGTTTCTGTAGGTGCAGGTGCTCCAAATATTTATTATGCTAATTTAGACGTAAATGGAACAGCTGATTATAATCTTAATAATGTTTCTGGAGAAGGAGATTCTAATTGGGACGGATTTAATATAGGAACAATGGCTATAAAATTAAGTGACGGAAATTGGTATGTTTCCCAATCTTTTATTGACGAAAATGGAAATATTGTAGATAGAGGAGAATTTCCTTCATATATAAAATATATGCCAAATAGTTTATATCAAATAGATAATAATGTTATTCTTCCTGACGGAACTCAAACGGTAATTACTTATAATTGTAATTATAAAGGTCATAATATGAAAGGTTATTGTGGAAATAAAGTTAAAATAATTATGCCTAAACCACAATTAGAAATTGTAGCTATAGAAGATATAGAAAGTTTAATTCATGGATTAAAAGATTTAGATTCAAATGGTGCTGAAGTTCCAGCAACAGAAAATAATAGTTTTGATCTTCAAATATCTGTTGAAAACAGAGATTTTACATATCAAGGTACAGGTCAACTTCCATTATTAAGCTTAGTATCAGAAACAAATGACATAGTAGAAGATTCTGTTACACTAAAAAATGATACAGACGCAGAAGAAGTTATTACAGATAGATTAGTTTTTTGGGATTCTTTTAAAGACGGAGATATTGGTTTTATAGAATTTTCAAGAGAAGTAAAAGACTCTGATAGAATAGAAAATTTTGTTCCAGAGTATGAAGAATCTTATGAAGCTTATCCTTTAGGATTTACAGCTATTGAATATGATCAAGCAACAAATAAAACAATTTTTGTAAGAAATTTACCAACAACTGCTTCAGAATGCTCTAATTTAGCTGCACAAATTGAAAATGCAGCTGTTGTTGATACTTCTATATTTGCTGGAATAGTAAATGACGCTGGTTCAAGAAGTGTTGCAAGATTAGGTGGTTTAAATACAGAATATTGTACAATTGCCGTAACTGGACCAGTTGCATTTTCAAATGTGAAATGGGCTGTAAGAAAAAATACATATGAAGGAACTTGGACTTATAAATGTAGTCCTTATAATTGTAATGCAAGTAATAATTGTATTTTAGCTACATGTCCAATAAAAACTATTGATAATACAAATTATGAATATTTTGGAACAGTATTACCAGCGTCACTTCCAGTTCCAAATGGTTCTTGTACGGATCAAGTATGTGACGGAACAAAAGATTTTATTGATTATTGTGGAAGAGAAATTGGTTGTGATCAATTTAATGAATCAACTTTTGTTGAAGAATCAACTGGTAATTGTTATGAATATTATTGTGATCAAGGAATGTTAAATACAGAATCTAGAACTTGTGAAATAATGGCGTGCCCACAAGGAACAAGTGAAAATTCTGACGGAACTTGTTCACCTTTATAAAAATAATAAGAAAGTTATTTATCATACCTTTATTTTATGATAAAATAACTTTCAATTAAAGATATTAATGGAGGCACCAAAAAAATGACTTTTTCTAAAAACTTAAAGAATTTTTTCTCATTTCTTATAGTATTTAATCTTGTTTTTACTCAAACAATAAATGCTACTGGAATAACTGGAATTAATTCAACAAATAGAACGGTTGATATATCCCAAGATATGATTCGTTCAGATACACCTTCCGATTTACCAGTTGCAGCAGTTTCAGATTTTTTTGATAAAGAAGAAATTGATTTAATTAGAAATTATGATATTTCTGGATATACAGGAAAAAAAATATTTGTAGGATATGGTATTTATGATACAGCTCAAGATAATTGTAAATTTATAGAACAACCAGGTGTTAGTGAAATTGATTATGATTCAAATTTTGCATTTGTACATACTTTCAATCAACATTCATATGCTATATCAATGCAAAGAAAAACATATTCTGAATGTCAATCATTAGGAGATAGATTTGGTGGTTATCCTGTTGTTGTGGATTCACATGCTGAAAATGGTTTTTTAAAGAATATGTTTACTCAAAAAGAAATTAATGGTGCTGAAGTTGAAAAAATATGGATTGGTGCTACTAAAAATGATTGTTCTATTCAATTATATACTAATGAATTAGGTAATAATCAAAATTATGAAAATTGGGCAAGTTCAGAAATAGCATTAAGTTGTGATACAACAAAACCTAATATAAAACAAAATAGAACTGGTGATTGGGAAAAAACAAACGGTGCTGTTCAAGCTTTTTGTGTAATTGAATTTGATAGTAACGATATTTATAAACCTTTAAGAGTATGTGCACCTTGGTGGAAAGTTCTTAGAGATTATCCTAATGAAGAAAATAGTTTATATGATAATGAAGAATTGAAAAGAATAAATCAAGCTGATATACCTGAAACTTTAAGTATTTGTACAAGATATTCAAATGAAGGAGTGACTGCAGCTGAAAATCAAGATTCAACAAGAATAGCTCATTGTACAGAATATGATTCAAGAATAGTTGTTCCAGAATGTATAAGAAATATTGATCAACCACAATGTCATGTAAATGAATGTGGAGGTTATATTCAAAATGCTTGTGTTCTTCAAAAAACAGATACTGTTGGAAAAGGTTATGTAAAAGGAGAAGTTCTTTTAGACGGTGTTATAACTGAAGTAAAAGTTAAAGATAATATAGTTACAAATGAATATGTATGTCCAGCAGCAGGTCCTTCTGAAGCTTACTGTGAAGAACATTCTGTTGTAACTATATATCCACAAGAATGTCCTAATTCAAGTGGAGCTTATCAATGTGCGGATTTAAAAGAATGTATTTTATCAGCAAATGTAGCTGATTCAAATCAAACTAGAGAAAATATTAATGATTGTTATGATACATATTCTTGTATAAAAATTTATGGAGGAAGAGATTTACCACCAATATTAGACGCTTCTGGTGAAGTTACTCATTTACAAGGTAAATGTCCAGCACCACCAGTTTCAGATAATTCTATATTAGAATTCCCTGTAAATATTCAACAAAAATATGGTAAAAAATGTATAGAATATGACGAAATTGAAGTTGACGAAAATGTTACACAAAAATGTGCAACTGAAAGAAATTTTTCAACACATATGGTAGATATGTCTATTACTGAAGAAGATATTTATGAAGACGATCCAGATTGCTTAAGAACAGATACTGTTCAGGAATCTTTAACTGACAATCAAATTGTTTTAACTGTTCAAAATAGAAATTATCAAAAGTTAAATATAACAAAAGTTTATTTAGACGGAAATGTAAGTAATGTTTATAATGGAGGATCTGACGAATATACATTAGTAATGGCAATGGGTAGTCCAATAGACGCAGGTACTGAAAATAATGAAACAACTTATGCAGAAGCTAATCCAGGATCAACAGCTCCTACATTAGATTGTTCATTTACTGATCCTAGTTCAGCATGGTTTCAAAAAAATATAGCTTTATTTTTAGACGGATCAAATAATACACTTGATACAAATTTAGATACAGAAGATTTAACTTCTTCAACTGGTGACGTAATAATAAGAGATAGTATTATTGATTCTGAAAGTGATTGTTCAGGATATGCTTCAAATCATGGTTTTGGAAGTTATTTATCTTCATATACTTATAGTCATAATGATATAACAGGGGTTGATTCTTGTACATTACATTTATCAAAAACAGGAGCTGATTCAGATATGGATAATATTCATATCATATCAAATGATAGTCTAAAATATACTTTTTCAGGAACAATGTCTGGAATGGATTGTCTTAAGAAGGCTGTTTGTATGAATGGTCACTATAATGAAAGTAGTTATGCTTCTGATACTACAATTGCTCAATGTATAGTAACAACAGGAGAAAGTTCACCTAGTTCTTATATGGATAAAATATATGAAGAAGCAGGAATTGATACAACACCGACAACTTCTATTTTAACAGAAGATCAAGTTGTCCCATTAGAAACACAAGAACAAGTTGCTACAACAATTAATATTAATGGATTAGAAGCAATTTTAGTTTTTGAAGATTATGTAAGAGGTGGTTTTGGATATTATTCAAATTATAATTCTTGGCCAACAAAAAGTAATAGAGTTTTAGTTAATACAAGTGAAATTTCAGACGGAATTTTACCTTTTAGAGATATGAGTACAATAAATGATTATCTTCAATATAATGGTATATTATATCACCAATCTCATTTAGCTGGTAGTACAGACGAAGCTGCAGCAATTGGAGGTGGTGCTTTAGTTGGTACTGCATTATATGCTTCAGCAGCTGCTTCAGCAGCAGCAACTAGTGCAGGAATGACAACTTTAGCAAGTTTATTACCAGCAATGGGTGCAACAGGTATAGGAATTGTTGTTGTTGTTGTTATTATTATTATTTTATTAATTATGGCTGCAACTAAAAAAATGGATAGACAATATACAGAATATCATGTATATAGAGACGTTCCTTTATCTTTATATGAAGATAATCCTTATGAAACAAGAGTTTATGGTCAAGACGCATATGTTGAGTCAGAACAAAGTACACATAATGATCCTTCAGGATATAAAAGAATGACATTTTATCATATGAAAACAGATACAGGAAGATATGAAAGAAGTGATTTCTTAAAAGCATTAGAATCAAGTAAAGACGTTAAATATAATGCTATGTTAATGGGTGGTATAGCTTATAGTGAAATTGATAGATTAACACACCAAGACGAAAGAAGTATAAATTATGGATATCCTTCATGTCCTTGGTATAATCCTTGGTGTCATAAAATGGACGCTCATTTTGCACAAGTTGTAACAAATGTTCAAATGGCTCAAGAATTAGTAACTGCACCTTCTGTTCCAGTTTTAGGAGCTCCATATGCATTAACAGATAAGTCAAAAATGTTAAAAAGAACAGGAACAATTTATCTCGGAGCTACAAATACATTAGTAATATTAGTTCCATTTGCTGGTGATTACAAAGTTGAAGCATATAATCAATATGATTCTTTATTATCTAGTAGAACGTTAGTTGAAGCTGCATTTGCTGGAGTTACAGATCCAAATGATTTAAAATTTGCTCAAGTTAATTTTGGGTTTTCAATGAATATAGCTCCAGGATTAACAGACGGAGATAATATTGACGCATGTAAAAAAGATAGAGCTGTTGAATGGGGTGGTGGTGTAAGTGGAGTTTTCTTTGAAGATCAAAGAACTGATTTAAGTACTTATTGTCAAAAATCAAATAATGATTATGTAAATGATCAAGCAATGACTAAACTTTTTGTTCAACCATTAAATATGGATAGAGGATTTACATATGAATTAATTAGACCTATGCCATTTCCTAATAGAGTTTGGATTGCTACATTAGATAATAGAGAAGTTAGAAATTATCGTTGTTATGACGCTTGGCAAGATTGTACAGGCAATGATTTTATGGAGGTAGAATAGTATGTATAAAAAAATAATAACAAGTTTTGTTTCTTTTACATTAATTTTTAATACAGTAGCTTCAGCTACAATAACAGGAACACCAACAACAAATGATTCAGGAGATTCAATAACTTGTGTTGAAAGAACTTCTACCGATTTTATGCCAGTTGGAGATACTAGAGGTAATAGTGTATTAACTAAAAGAGAAGTTATTAGAGATTGTGAAATACATAAAACAATTCAGGGAGAATGTATTCGTTGGGAAGAAAATAATGAAACAACTTATCTATCTCCTTCACAATATGAAACATATGATTCAAAAAACTTTAGTGATTCCTTAGGTTCTTTATTAGGTGCACTTGGTACATATGATCAATTTGAACATTTATGGAGTGGTTGGAAAGGTTATTGTGAAATTGGAACAAAATCTGATTTTTCTTGGGCTGAAGATCCAATGTTTTGGGGAAGTTTAACTGTATCTACAGTTATGGCAGGTTCTCAATCAGGAAAATTTCTTGACGGTACTGCAGTTGGTACAGGTGTTCAAAGTGTAACACAAAGTACTGGTGAAGCTCTTGGTAGTTTATGGGGTCAAACAGCAACTAATGTTGGTGCTGATAGTGTTAGTGGAGCGGCAGTTAATATAGCTTCTCAAGCTGGAGACGCTGCTGTTAATAGTCTACCAACTGATATTGGTTGGGAAGCTGCATATGACGCTGCATATAACGCTGCTGTTGATACTTTTTATCAAAATTTAGGTGGTTGTTTTATAAATTCAGGATTTAACATAGCATTTTCTTTATATGAATTCTCTCAAGATACAGATAGTGGATTAAGTTGTGATCCAGTTGACGAAGTTTGCTCTGAAGACGCAATGGAATCAGAACAATCAGATATTCAAACAACGGACGAAGACGATTTTAATACTTTAGTTGAAGGTTTTGAAAATCAAGAGCCTCCACAAGATATCTATGATTATATAGAAGTTGTTAATGAAGAAAATGGAATTATTTCTTATAGAATGAAACAATTGAATCAAATGGACGGCGTTGCTGAAATGGATTCTAGTCAAATGGACGAGTTAACTGATAAAATGAAAGAAATTCAATTAACTATTAGTTTAGCTTCTGCTGGTATTAATTTAGCAGGTTGTCTTACAGGATTTAGTGACAGTGGTGTTAGTGAAGTTGGTGGTAATCAAGACGATAGAGCAAGTTTAAGAAGTGGTTTATCTGCAGCGATAGGTGTTGCAGCTAATTTCATGGGACCTTATGGACCATTAATTGCAGCAGCATTAAAAATATGTATGTATATAGCAACTTCTTATCAAAGTATAGATACTTGTTTTGACGAAGACGACGCAAAACAAGCAGGAAGTAGACAAGAACAAACTCAAAAATCTTTAAAATTTAATTTATGTCACCATGTTTCAACAAAGTGTGCTGAAACTTCAATGTTAGCAGGAAGTTTTTTGCAAAATGATTGTGTTTTAGACGGTTATTACTATTGTTGTTATGACCAATTAATGACAAAAATTTTAGTTGAACAATTAAAAGCTGAACTTGGAAGAGATTGGGCTCATTGTTCTGGTATTTCAATAAGAGATTTAAATTATGTTTCTTTTAGACAATGCAGATCTTCTGAAATGAATGACGGAACTCATTTTGACGGTGCACACCAAGTTTGTTATGACGCAGGTTGTTATGATCCAACTCAATCATTTCAATATTATTACAAATGTGTAGATATGACAGAATTCTTAGAATATTTAAAAGCAACAACTGATACAGATATTAGTATGGAAGATTTTGAAGAATTTTGGAATGATATAACAGAACAAAATCCTGACGGTGGAGCAACTTATTAAATTAATTTCTAGAGAGAATACTCTAGAAATTAACTATCTCTTCATAAGCTTCATAAGTTCCAATACTTACATAAGAAGCTGATTTTTTATGAAATTGAACATTTATAGATCCTATAGCTCCATTTCTATTTTTTGAAATAATAATTTCAGCATTTTCTATATCTAAAGATAATAAATTTTCTAAAGATTCTCTTAAAGCTAAATTATCTGGTTTTTTTTGAATCTCTTCTCTTAGATTTCTTTCTATATATATATTTTCTCTAAATGGAAATATTATAATATCTGCGTCTTGCTCTAAAGCTCCTGATCCTCTTAAATCAGAGTTTTGAGGTCTTTTATCAATTCTACTTTCTAAATTCCTACTTAATTGAGATAAAACAATCCATGGAGCATTAGTTCTTTTTATTATTAAAGCTAGTTTTTTTGAAATATCAGTTAAAACAATATTTTCGTCACTAGTTTTCAAATCAGAACTCATTTTTTGAATATAATCTAATATTGCTAAATCTAAAGATCCATGACGTTCTATATAACTATTAGTTATATTTTCTATATCAAAAATAGTAACTTTTGTTTTTTCAGAAAAATCTTCTATTTCTAAATTTGAATTTTCAATTAAATTTAAAGCATTTTCGATTTCTTCTTTTTTCCCCTCATAATCTTTACAAAATAATGTATTTTCAAGATTTAAAGTTCTATTTATTTTAGGTAACAATCTAGCAATTATTTGAGCTCTTGGCATTTCTATAGAAAATATTAAAACATTTTTCCCTGCTAGAATATTTTCAGCAGCAATATCTAACGATAGAGACGTTTTACCCATTGAAGGTCTACCAGCTAATAAAATATATTCAGGTTTTTTAAATCCCTTTGTAATTAAATCAAATTCTTGAATTCCTGAAGATAATCCTACAATTCCTTCATTTAAAATACCATTTTCTTTATCTATTAAAACTTTTGTTATATATTCTCTATATTTTGAAACAGCAGTAACATTTTCTTTTTTATTTGCTTTTAAATTTTTTAAAAGATTATTTAAATCAGTTAGAACAATTTCTATATCTTCCAATAAATTTCTATCATTTGGGCTATCTTTTAATAAATTTAATTTTTCTCTAAATAAATTTTCAATAGAATTTTTATAAAACATTTCTAATAATGTTTTTAAATTAAATTTTTCTGCTAAATCCTTTAATTCTTCAATTTTAGATATTTGATATTGAAAGTCATGATTTTTAGATAAATAAATTTGATTTATTTCATTTATTTGAACATAAGAACTTTCTTTAATAAAATTAATATATTTTTTATAATTTTTATTTAAAAACATATATTCTTCAATTTCATATTCACTTAACTTTATTTTATTAAAAAATATTAATGATATTATAATTTTTTCAATATCCATTTAAAACAACCTTTTATTTTTTATTTTATTTTAACCAACATTTCTTTAAATGATTATTAATTTTAAAAGATTTTATATTTTTAGATATAATTTATTAATAAAATAAAAATAGGGGTTTTAAATGAATTTAAAAAAAAGTTTATTAATATTATCTATAAGTATTTTTACTTCTCAATTACTTGCTGAAGATTTTGAAATACCAGAAGAAAGTATAGAAGTTGTTGAAAGTGATAAAGTTAAAAGTAATTATGATAAAGAAGATTTAAGATATAAAACATTGTCAGATTTAGGTGAAGAAGAAGTTGATATAACTATAAAAACAAATAATAATAATAATAATAATAAGTTATCAACAGCTGATTTTTTAGACGGAAATGACGAGGATCAGCAAGTAGAAGAACCAGATTTTATAAAAAAAGAAAAAGAAAAACCAAAATTTAAACCAAAAAGATATCAAAATGTAAGATTTAAGAAAAATTATGAATGGTATTCAATTATATCTCATAAGAAAAAAGATTTTAAAGCTTATATAAATCATTTAGGTTTACCAGAAGAAGCTATAAGAAATATGTTTGGTAAAATTGATTCAACTAAAGCTATAAAATTAAATGCTTTTGCTTATGATTATGCAAAACATGACGCAAGTATAGCTGAAAATTATTATAGATTATTTAATCATAAAATGGGATTTTTTGACGGAAAATTAAGATATGCAGATTATCTTATAAGAACTGGTAGACCACAAGAAGTTAAAAAAATATTAAAAAGAAGAGATTGTTCAGCAAATGTAAAATATAATGCAAAATGCTATTATTATTTAGGAGTTGCTGATTATTTATTAACTGGGAATAATAGAAATAGTTCTTTACATATGGCTAAATCTTGGATTAAAAAAGCTAAATTAATTTACAATAAAAAATAATAAATTAAAGTGGTTTCATTAAAAAAAATTTATGAAACCACTTACAATTTTTTTCAAACTATTATTTTTATTATATTCAGGATTATCATATAATAAATTTATATAATCATTTCTCATAAAATCTAATTCATGATTATCAATTAATTCTAAATCAACTTTATTTTCATGAAATAACTTATTTAAAACTATTGATTGAAAATTAAATTTTATTAATTCAGGATTCTTTAAAAGAGCTTCTTTTTTAAATTTTAAAATAATTTTTTCTTTATCTTTAATTGTAACAACCAAATCCATAACATTTGAAGTTATACATTCATTTTCAAACGATTCTATTTTTTTCTTTAAATTATCAGAACCTTCAGATAAATTTTTACTAAAAAAATCTGCCAAATGAGTTTCTTCTCTTGGAACCCAAACTATTTGAATATATTTAAATTTACTTTTCCAATATTTACTATTTAATACAGTTTTTCTAACTTCATTAACTGAATATAAATTATCACAAAAAATAATTATATTTTCATATTTATTAATTCCTTTTTTTAAAGCTTCATAAATACCTAATGTTTCAGCTTCTTTTGGATTTTTTATAACATTATGAATATTAAAATTTTTATTTTCTTTTAAATTTATTATTGATATTGACGCAACTTTTGTTTTAAAATCAAAACTTGCGTCTGTTAAAAAAATTCCTATTTTAGATTTTGCTCGAACCATTCAGCCACCTCTGATCTAACAGTTGATTTTAATTGAATAGCTGCAATATCATTACTTTTTTCAGCTAATCTTAACATTGTTACTAAAGCATTTTTTTCTTTTGATAAATATGGGTGATCAACTTGTTTAAAATCTCCCATTAATATAATTGGTGAATTGTCACCTAAACGAGTTCCTATTAATTTTAAAATACTATTTGGAGCATTTTGAACTTCGTCAAATATAACTATTTTATTACTTATTGTAATACCTCTTGCATGTGCAATATCTGTTATTGAAATATTATAATCTTTAATTATTTTTTCAGTTTCTTCATTCTTATTTATTCCATAAGATTTTATTTCTTCAATTTTTTTTGCAGATTCTTTTTCTTTTTTCATTTTATTTTCTAAAATAAAATTTATTGCAGAATAAAGAGGATAATTATAATATCCTAGTTTTTGCTCTTCATTACCTGATCTATAACCAAGTTCAGCAAATTTATCATTAGTATTTACAGTATATCTCATATAAACAATTCCATTAATAGGATCATTTTTATCTTTTACTCTTCTCATAGCTTCTTGTACAGCTAATAAAGTTTTTCCTGAACCTGTCGAACCTGTAACAACCATTATATTGAATTTACTTTCAAGAAGTTCAACATAAAATTTTTGTTCTAAATTTTTAGGTTTAATATATAATTCTTTAAATTCTTCTTTTTCACTTCTTATTTTTTCAAAATGATTATTTTTTTTAATAAAAAAAAGTTGTTTTCCTGTTAATTCTTTTTTATCATTAATTATATTAATATATAACTGATTCCAATTTTTTATATCAACCATATTATGAAGATTATTTAAAGAATCCTCTTCTAAATTAATTTCTTTAGAAAAAGATATGTTTTCTGGTGAAAGAACACTGTTGTATTTTAAACTTTGAGCTTTAATTCCTTCACTCAAACCTATCACTTTAAAAGAAGTATCATTTGTTACTAATGTTAATTTATAATCTTTAGCTACTTCCATTATTTTAAAATCATTTTGATAACTATCTTCTTTATATTTATCTCTTTTTAATATAAATATTTTTATATTAGAATTTATTTCTTCAAAAAATAAATTAGCTTTAAATAAAGTATCTCCATTTAAAATCTTTTTCTTTTTAACTTTTTTAAATTTACTATTATTAATTGCTCTAAAAAAAGTTCTTGCAGCAATACCAACTTCCTGATTTTGAGAAGTTTTATGCTTATCTAATTCTTTTAATACTATTTCTGTTATATAAATATTATTTTCACCATTTTGAAATAAATGATATAAATTATTAGCAGGATTTTCTATAATAACTGAAGTATCTATTAAATATTCTTTTTTTTTCATTAAGACTTTTCTCCTATTTTTAGATAAAATCTATTTTATCTTAAAATAAATAAAAAGTCTTTTTTTAAAGAGGTCAAAATGAAAATAAATACAAATCCAATTATTAGAGAGTTTAAATATAAAGCAAAAGTAAAAAGAGGAAAAGTTATAAAAAAAAGAATAACAGCTAAAACAAAAGAAGAAGCTATAAAATATATTAATGATATTGATCAAAAATTAATTTGGATAAAAGATACAACACCAAAATTTCTTACAGACGAAAAAATTAAACAAGAAGAATTAGTTTCTTTTTTTAAAAAATTTGCTACATATATTAGAGCTTCAATTAATCCAGTTTCAACAATAGGTCTTTTATTAAATGAAAATTTTTCATATCCAATGAAAATTTTTCTTGCTGAATTAAGAGAATCCTTTAAATCAGGATTACCAGCAAACATTGCTCTTAAAAAAACAGGATTAATTGATAATCAAATAGCAACATTAGTTGAAATTGGAGAAAAAACAGGTTCTTTACCAAATTCATTAGAAGAAATAGCTGATTTAATGGAAAAAAAGATAATAATGAAAAAAAAGCTCAGAAAAGCTTTAATGAAACCAGGATTTACAATTTTGTTTGCATTTTGTATTGTTGCTTTTGTTGTACCTACAATGATTGAACCAATAAAAGGAATTTTTCAATCTATTGGAACAGGTGAGATACCGGCATTAACACAAGCAGTTTTAGGTTTTACAGATTTTTTAAAAAATAATTCATTATTTTTATTTATAGGAATAATTCTTTTTATAATTAGTATTATATGGTTATACTCTTCAAATAAAAATGCTAAAAAATATTTTGATAGATTTATTTTTAATTTACCAATATTAGGCCCATTTATACAATCAAGTTATATATTTTTATTTTTTATAACATTAAATATGTTTATTCAAAGTGGATTTACTTTAGTTCAGGCATTGAAAGAAATAACAGGATCTTTAAGTAATGTTGAAATAAAAGAAGATATAAATGCCGTTGCATTAGAAGTAAAAAATGGTAAACCATTATCTAGAGCTATTCTTCAAAGTGTTTATATACCTGATAAATATAAAGAATCATTGTTATCAGGAGAAAAAACAGGATCTTTAAAAAAAGATCTAGACAATATAATTGATTTATCTAATAAGACGTTTGAAGAAGAAGGTGAAAAAGTTGTGGTAAAATTAACAACTATAATAAGTGGTTTAGTTATGGGAATTGTAGCTTTAGTTATTTTTTCTGTTTATATGCCAATGTTCTCATTAATGAGTTCTATTAATAAAACTTTAGCGGAGTAAATATTTTATGAATTATGTATTTCTTTTTTTAACAAGCTTAGCTTTTACAGTTTCTTCTGGAATCATATTAACTTATTATAATATAAAAATAAATGAATCAAAACAAGAAATAAAAGAAGAAGGTAATTCATTTATAAAATCAGAATTAAATAATATGCATGATTTATGCCCTAATGACGGAGATTCATTAGATAACTACAGTTATTCAAAAACATGGAATTATAACAATAATGTAGATTTTGTTGTATCTTGTGACAATAATGCTGGAGTTGTTGATTTTTCATTTAAAGGTTGTAGACCAAAATATTTAGATAGTGATAAAAAAGTTTGTTTTTATTTTTTCGGAGAGTCTTAATATGAATATAAAAGTTAGAAAAGGTTTTTTTATGATTGAAGTATTATTTACTTTAGTTATTATAGGTATGTTATTTTCTTTATCTTTATCTCAAAGAACAACATATATAAAAGATTTATCAAAAGAGTTATCTGGAAATGTTCAAACAAGAAAAACTTTATTTGAAGATATATCTTTATCAATTAAACAATATGGATATCCGATAAATGTTGATAGTAATCAAATTGAGTTTCAAGAATCTACAGATTGTTCAATTTTTTATATTTTTGATTCAGATAATAATATTTTAGAAAAAAGTATTACTAGTGGTTGCAATACTGCAACTAATTCAATTTTAACAAGACCTTTATATATAGATAATTTAAATAATTTTGAATTTTCAGACGAAGGTAATGATATATTAAAAATAACATTTACTGAATTAAATTCAAATAGATCTTATCCTTATATGTATTGGTTTCATAAACCAAATTATTCATTAAATTAATTTTATTTTTTTTATATTATTAGATATAATCTTTCAATTATAAAAATAATTTTAGGAGATTATATCTAATGAACAAAAAATTTACAAAATTTATTTCTCTATCTTTAATTACTTCAATATTTATTACAGGTTGTTCAATTAAACCATTAAAACCTCAAAATGAAATAAGTAATTTAGATAAAATTAAAAAATCTTTAGAACAAAGAAAGAAAAAATTTGAACCAATAAAAGAAATTAAAATTTCAAGTTACACAATAAAAAAATCAAATATTAATCATAATTTAAAAGATAAAAATAAATATATGATTTTTTCTTTAAAAGAAATTAATTCTTTAGGTGAATTATCTGTAATAGATAATAATGAAATTATTGTAAGTCCATTAATTAAAAATAATAAATTACCAAATATTGAGTTAAGAGGTACAAAAAAAGAAATTTTAGATAAAATAGCTTATTTTACAAATACATATTGGACAACTGAATACAATATAATAAAATTTAAAAAAACTGCTCAATTAGTATATACATTTCCAGCATTATCTTTATCTAAAATAAATGAAGTTTATAATGTAGGTGAAGGTGAAATGGCTAATCCATTAGGAACAGAAGATTCTTTATTTAAAGATATTGAATCTGTTTTAACTGGATTAATTGACTCTCATTCATTAGAAGCTGAAATTGTTTATGCAACTGAAAATTCATTTACAAACTCTCTATCAAATGAAAATTCAAATTTTGGAACTAATTTAAATGAAAAATCAAAAACCAAAAATAAAAAAAATTTAAGTAATAATGATAAAGAAAATTCAAATGATTTTCAAAATAAAGATTCTTTAAAAACAAATTCTCAAATAGATTTATCTGCTCCAGCAATAAAAGCTCCAAATATTCCTAGTCCTAAAAATAATAAAAAGAAAAGAAGAACTAATAAAAAAAATAAAAATGGTGATTTATTAAAAAATTTATCAAATACTGATTCTATAAATAAAAATAAAAGTCTAATAAAATCTTCAAAATCAATTGAAAATGGAGAAACAGGTTTAAATAAGATATCTAAAAATATTTCAAATAAAAATTTAACACAAAATACAAATAAAGGTTCTAATACAGGTAAATTAAATGTTACAGAGAAGTTTTCTTCTTCAAAAAATAGAATTATTTTGTCACCAAATTCTGGAACAGTTATAGCAAATGTTACTCCAAATGAAGAAAAAATATTAGATACAATATTAAATTCTTTAATGAAAAAACGTTTTGGTAGTATGATAAGATTAAAAACTTATGCAATATTAGTTGATTCTTCTAGAATTAAATCTTTTAATATGGAAATGTCAGGATTACTATCTTCTACAACAGGTTCAACAGCAGGAATAGGTTCAGGAAATTTCTCTTTTAAAATACCTTCTGCTGCAACTGATATTTCTCAAATTGACGTTTTTAATGCTTTAGTTAAATATTTAACAGAAGATAATCAAGGAAAAGTTCTTTTAAATCCAACAATTATTTCATTACCTAGTGTAATGACAAGAATTCAAGATACTTCAAATATTCCTTATTTAGAACCTAGTCAATTAACAAATGATAATACAAACAACATTACTTATAATATTGCATATGTTAAAGAAGGTATTAATATGGCAGCTATTTCTAATGTTTTCGATAATAATATTATCATGGCATTAAAATTTAATGTTACACAATATTTAGGAGACAAAACAATTGAAGCTGGTGTTTTAGGTTCTTTTAATTTACCATTATCAGCTCCAAAAATAATTCAAACGACATATAGAGTTAGTCCAGGAGATATAATTGTATTAGGTGGAGTCAAACAAAGTAAATATACAAAAAAGGGTTCAAATACATTTAATCTCCCTACAGGATATGATAATGAAAAACAAGGTAAAGAATTTATTTTTTTAGTTCAACCTACAATTATAAAATTTGTAGTAGATAAAACAATATCTAAAAATGAATCTTTTAAAGATATATCTCAAAATCAACTTAATAAAATGGATTTTAGAGTTATTGATTCTGAATATGAAGATAAAAAATCTGATAAAAATCAGAAAAAAGATTTTAAATCAAGTATATTAAATATAGAAGAAAAAACATTAAAAAAAGAAAAAATAGATAAAAAAGAAAAAGTTGATATTGAAAAGAAAACTTCAGTTGAAGATAAAATATTATTAGATTTTAATAAAAAAAATAAAACAATTATAATTCCTCAAGAAAATATTAATATAAAAGAATCAACTATTGTAAAAAAAACAAATTTTAATATAGATTAATAGAGGTGAAATAATGGAAGATACTAAATTAATATATGTAAGTAATTCAAATGAAAAGAAGACAATAATAAATAAAATAAAGGAAATTTATGAAATAAGTAATCCAACTTTTTTAAATTACGTTGTTTTAGATCTTCATAATATTATTGTTTTTAATAAAACTTATTTAAATAAAGAAAAAGAATTACTAAAAAAAACAATAACTATTATAAAAGAATCTTGGGAAAAAATATATGAAGAAAAATCAGGTTTATTTATTATAGAAAAAGATTCTAAGTTTTATGTAATATCTTTAATAAAAGGTGTTTTTAATTTAGAAGTTGAAGATATTGATTTAGAATTAGCTAGTTTATTATCAATAGTTGAAACATTTAGAAATAAAAATATAAAAATATTTTATGAAGATATTGAAGAATTAAATTCTTTATTCGAAGATTTATCTTCAATGTTAGATATTGATATAAACTTTTTTAATAAAAAAGATCTATCTGATATAGATAATTTAGAAATAAATTCTTTTTCAGAATCAAGTTTAATAAATATTTATGAAAAAATGAAAAATAAAAAAAGTAAAAATAAAGAAATTGAAGAAAAAAATAATAAAGATAATAAATTTAAAAAGAAAAAAATATTTGGAATAATTTTTATATTTACATTAATTATAGTTTCTGGATTATATTCATATTTTCAATATGAAGCAGAAAAAAAATTAGAAGCAGAAAAAATTGAAAAATTAAAAAATTTAAAACATAAAAAAAACTCAATTAATTATAAAAAAGTTGAACATATTAGAACAAATGAAATTTTATTTAATGAAATAAAAAATGAAATATTTAATAAAGATAAAGATATATTAAAAATAATTTATAAAAATAATTTATTAACATTTTTTGAATTTAATAAAAATAATAATTTAAATGATTTTAGTAAAATAACTCAAATAAAAATAGGTAATAAATATTTTACAAAATTTTCAAAAAAAATAAATTCAAATAAAACACCTTCTAAATCAGAAATTTCTTTTTATTTAAACAAATCAAAAGAAGATAAAGAAATTTTTAATAAATTAAGAAAAAATGCAAATAATTTTAATTATGGTAAAACAATAAAACTTATATCTAAAGATTATAAAACAAGAAAAGAATTTTTATCTGATTTAAAAGAAATTAATTATTTAAATAAAAAAATAGATTTAATTTTTATCTTTTTTTCAAAAGAAAATATTTCTTTCTATTTAAAATATAAATAAAAGGAATTATTTATGAATAATAAAAAGAAACAAGATAATATAATAAAATTAATGGGAATAAAAAAAATTGATTCCTATTCTTTAGATAATATTAATCTTGAAGAATCAAAAAAATATGTAGATAAAAATGTTTTAATTTCTACAGAAAATGATTTAATTGTAAAAGATCCTTTAAATATGAATATTCATATTTTGAAAAAAGATTTAAATATAAAAGATATTCTATTATTAGAAGAATCAATTTTTGATAATTTCATTGAACAAATTTTATTAAATGAAGATAGAAAAATTGAAGGTGTTTCTATTGAAGACGAAGGCTCAAATGTATTAGATAATACAGAAATATCTAAATTATTATATCAAATATTTTATTCAGCTAAAATAAAATCAGCGTCAGATATTCATATAGTTCCAAAAAAAGAATATACAAAAGTTTCTTTAAGAATTGACGGTAAAATGGAGTTATATAATAAATATCCAGCAAGTTATTGTACTGTAATGATTAATAAAATTAAATCAGAATCTGGTTTAGATCAATTTAATATGCATATTCCTCAAGACGGTAAACTAAAAACAGAAATAGACGGTTCAAATTTAGAATTTCGTGTATCAACATTACCAACAATATATGGTGAAAATGCTGTTTTAAGGGTAGTTAATACTGAAAATTTATTTAATATTTCTTTGGGAGATTTAGGATTTGAAGAAGAAGATCTTGAAAAATATAGAAGAAATTATATGGAACCTTATGGTATGATTATTAATGTTGGAGCTACAGGTCAAGGGAAAACTACTACATTTTATTTAACATTAAATGAATTATTTAAACATTTTCCTCATAAAAATATATGTACTGTAGAAGATCCTGTAGAAATAAGGTTTGAGCAAGCATTACAAGTTCAAGTTAATGATACAGTAGGTAGAACATTTCCTGTTGTATTAAAATCATTATTAAGACAAGATCCAGATATTATATTAATTGGAGAAATGAGGGATTCTGAGACAGCAGAGATAGGTGTAAGAAGTGCTTTAACAGGTCACTTAGTATTTTCTACATTACATGCAACGGATAGTTTTAATGCTGTCACAAGATTAAGAGATTTAGAAATTTCAGATACATTATTATCTTCAACTTTATCTTGTATCTTATCTCAAAGATTATCAAGAACATTGTGTTCTTGTAAAAAAGAAGTTGACATACCAAAAACTATTATTGATAAATATAATTTAGATTTTGATAAATTTTTTGTTCCTGTTGGCTGTAGTAAATGTGATAATTCAGGTTATAAAGGAAGAACAGCTATTATTGAGGTTTGGGAAATTGACGAAGATTATAAAAATTCAATAGCTTTTAGTGAAGGTGAAGTAAAAATAAAAATGTTAGCTAAAGAAAAAGATTTTCAAAATTTATGGAAAAATGGTCTTAAAAAAGTTAAAAGAGGTTTAATTTCTATGGAAGAATTAGAAATCATTGTTAAACCTGATAAAATTATAAATAGTTTAACTGATTTAGATAAAGAAGAAATTTAAATAAATAAAAAAATAGGAGATTAAAATGTCAATAGAAGAAAGTTTTTTTAATAAAATTATTAAACAGAGTGAAAAATTAGGTGCCTCAGATATTCATATTTCTTATAATAACTACATAGGATATAGAGTTCAAGGGAAAATTATAAAAGAAGAAAGTTTTGGAATATTAACAGATCAAAATACAAATATTTTATTTAATGAAATGTTATCTTTATTAACAGAAAAAAATAAAATTTATATTGAAAATGAAATGAGAAAAGAAGGAATTATTGGTTTTGGTTTAGAAGTAAAAAAATTTGGAATTAAATTTCGTGTTAATGCCTCTTCTCAGAGAGAAGGTTATTATATTGTTATGAGAAGAAATGAGGTTAATCCACCTAAATTAGAAACACTTGGTTTTTATGAAGATACACTAACAGGATTAAAAACAATTACTAAAAAGAAAGCAGGTATATTTTTAGTTGTTGGAGCAACTGGTTCTGGTAAATCAACAACATTAGCTGCTATGATTAGAGAAATAAATGAACAATATAATAAAAACATAATAACATTAGAAGATCCAATTGAATATGAATATATACCTGCTAAAAGCTTAGTTGTACAAAAAGAACTTGGTAGAGATTTAAAAAGTTTTGAATTAGGTTTAAAATCAGCTTTAAGAGAAGATCCAGATATTATTTTAGTTGGAGAAATTAGAGATTATAAATCATTAGATTTAGCAATGAAAGCTGCAGAAACAGGGCACCTTGTCTTTTCAACATTACATACAGATAATACTTTATCTACTATACAAAGAATTGTTGCTATGTCAGAAAATGCAGAGTTAACTAGAGATAGATTATCTCAAACATTATTAGGTGTTATAGCTCAAAGACTTGAACCTACAAAATCAGGAAAAAGAATTGTTGTATGGGAACAATTAATTTTAGATACTGCTATTAAAAATAATATAAAAGAAGATCATTTAAATCAAGTAAAAGCTCAATTAGATCAAACAGCTATGTCTCAATCTTTTAATAAAACTTTAATTCAACATTATAATAATGGTAAATTAACAAAAGAAGAAATATTAAGATTATCTTCAGATAAAGAAAGTATAATATCCTTTTTAAATTAAAAGGTTATTATATGAAGTATTTTTTTTTAATATTAATATTATTTTTTTATGGTTGTTCTTCAATTAATTTAAATAAACCAAAATCAGATTTAAAAAAAGATAAATTAATCTTTTTTATTAATCCAGTTTTGGTAAAAGAGTCTAATATGGATAACTCATGGATTGAACAATATAATCCTAAAGAAACACCATTTTTTGGACATAATAAAAATGGAACAATTTTTGTAGGAACACTTTTATATAAATCCTCTAAAAATAATTTTGTTACAGGAAAAGTTAATTTAATAACTATAAAAGAAAATAATTCTACAGATAATTTATCTGAAAATGATAAATCTATTATTGGTAATTGGACTATTTATCAATGTGAAAACAATTCTTCAAAAATAAATGGTTATAAATATAAAGAAAAAATAAATGATTTAGAAGAAAAAAACTTTTTGGTGATAAAAGAAAAATGTCTTTATATAAACTTAAAACAAGAATAAAATATACATTATTAATAACTATTAAATATTTATATAATAAAATTTATCATTTAATGCCATTATTAATTTTTATTTTATTAATATTATTTTTACCTATTTTGGGAAGTCCAATAATTTCAGATAAAATAATTTTTTTTAAATTATTTATTCCTTTATTTTTTTTTATAATATTAATTATTAGTTTAAAATATTATTTTTTTAACAATAATAAAGATTTTATAAATAATTTTGAAAATATAAAAAATACGAAAAAGAATAAAGAAAAAAGAGTATTTAAAGAAGAAGATAGAACATTTAACTCATTTGAAGATTATATAAATTATAAAAAGAATATTAACAATAATGATAATTATATTAATAATGAATTAAAAATTCATTTAAATAGATTAGAATTAACTGAAAGTTTTAATAAATTTGATTTAAAAAAACAATATAAATTAATTGCAAAACAATGGCACCCAGATATAAAAAATGGAGTACCATTAAATATAAAAAATGAACAAATGAAAAAAATAAATGAATCTTATAATTATTTAAAAAAATATTTAAATAATTAAATACAATCTTTAATAGTTTTACATTCTTTTATATTTATTTTATAATTTCCACTATTTATATTAACAACAAGATTATCATTATTTACAACTTTATTTGTTTTTTGAGAATGAAGATTAAATCCTATATTATCTTTATCAAATATTTCAAATAAGTAAATTGTAAAAAGATATTTAAAATTGAAATTATTTTTTTTACTTTTTATATAAATATTTAATTTTTCTTTGAAAAATTTATTAAATTCCTCTTTTGAAATAATTTTATTTGAATCTATATTCAACAAATTCTTATTTATATTATTTTTCTCATTAGAAGACTTCATACTTAACTTATATAAATCATAATAAATATCTTTTGATTTATCTAAGTTTTTTGAAACAATTTTTACATTAGAAAAATTTTCATTTAAATAAAATTTTTTTATACCCATAATTGCTGAAGATTCTTGCTCATAATTAATAAATTTAGAATCTATTTTATATTTAAAATAAATATTCGCTTTATCTGTTTTTTGTAAAAAATTATATTTTAATAATATATCTATATTAATATTTTTAATAGAATCTTTTATTAATTTTGTTAATTCTATATTTTTATTAATTCCAATTATTTTTTTGAAAATATCTTCTTTAATATTTAAATTATTAATATCTAATTTAAATACTTTTTCTTTTCCAAATATAATATTTATATCTTTTTCAAAAATTTCAGTATTTATTTTTAATTCAACTTCATTAGATTCAGCTAATAAATAAAATTTGTTATTAGTTGGTATTACAAGTTTAGGATCTTTTAATTTACATATTGTTTCTGCATTTAACTTAGAATTAATATATGTAGAACAATTAACTTTATTATTAGAAATAACCTTTATATTGAAATTAGATATAGGTAATTCTTTCTTTTGAATTACTTCATTTATTAAATTTTCAAATACAATAGATTTTTTATGATTTATCATAGATATAATAGTTATTATTATAAAAAATAATGATATAAATCCTATATATAAAATTCTTTTTTTATATAAATTATAGTTGTTTTCAATAACCTCTTTTTTTTTCATAAAATTACCTCTTAATAGATTAGATTTGTTATTTCATATATAATACTTTTATTAAATAATTCTATTATTTTATCAAAATAAAAATATAGAGTCAATAATATATTAGATTGAGGATTTTAACATATGAAAATAATTTTATTAGTTATTTTACTTATAAGTGGAATGTATTCTTTTATAGGTTTATTAGATATAGGTGTTGATCAAAATAAAAAATATAAAGAAATAAAAAAGAAAAAAACTTTTGAAGAAAAAATTTTAATTCCAAAAGGAATGGAAAAAGAATATGCTCTTGTATATAAAGGTAAAAATCCATTTATAAAAAAAGAAAAAGAAGAAATTTTAAAAAAAGAAGCTAAACAAAATTTAAAAAAAGAAAAGAAAGAAATAAAATCTAATAAACAAAATGCAAAAAAAACTTATAAAATAGATAAAAAACAACATATATTTTTAAAAACAAAAATTAAAAATATTGGAATTGTTAATGATAATCTAATAGTAGATTTATTAATTTTCAATAATTCTGATAAAATAAGAAATGGTTTTGTAAATGTTACTTGCAAAAGTTATTTTAAAGGACAAGAAAATGATATTTATCAATGGAAAGGTTCTATTAAAATAAAACCAAAAAAAGCAATTTTATTAAAGGAAATGGATTTTGGTTATTCTTCATTTAATAAAATTGACGATTATTGGTGTTTTGTAAATTCATTTAAAGAACATTAAATAGGAGAAAATATGAAAAATAAAATTTTAATATCATTTACTTTAGCTTCATTGTTAGGAAGTTCATTATTTGCAAATAATATTGAATTAACAACAAATAAAAATAAAACAATTATATCTTTAGGTTTATTAACTCAAAATTCAACACTTGATACAAGAAGTACAGAACATGGTTCAAATGATTTTGGAGACAATTTAAGTTATAAAGGGAATATAATCTTTCCAATTTCAAATATAAATAAATATTCAGAAATATTTTTAGAAATTGGAGGAATTTATAATAATAATTATTATTATATGCATTATCCAACAACAAATTCAATAGATAAAGATTATTTAATAAAAGACAATAACTTTCATACAAAAATAGGTTATTCTATTAATATAGAAGATTTTAATTTTCAATTATCAGGTGTTTTAAATTATAAAGATTATTCATATAATAATAAATTTAATCAAGATAGTTCTTTTGATTCTTATTTTTTAGGATTTGAATTAGGTATTTTTAAAGAAATAAAAAAAGATTTTTCAATGGGAATAAATTATTCTTGTTTATATGGCCAAAATATTACACTAAAAGAATATTATTCTGATTTTGAATATAATAATATAGATATGGACCTTATTGAATATGGAATTCAAGTTCCTTTTTCATATAAATTTACAAATAATTTTAGTTCAAATATTTCATTAAATTATAGTTTATTAAAAGATAATTCTAGTTCTTTTGAAAATAAAAAAACTGAAATTGAATTTAATATTAATTATATTTTTTAAAGGAGAATTCTATGAAAAAAACAATTTTAAAATATAGTACAAGTTTATTATTATTAGGTTCATTAAATTTAAATGCTGGACAGATAGGTCAATTATCATTATTTGAAGTAAGTCCTGATAGTTATGGTAAGCAAGTTTTTTCTATAGGTTTTGATACTTATGCGACAAAAAATGAAAATAATTTTGAAAATAAAAATTCTTTAAATGAAGATCAAGATTATTTTGATAATCTTAATATAGTATTATCTAATAAAGCAACATTGAAAAAATTTGGTTATGAAAAAGGTGAAATTTATTGGAGGGGTACAGGTAATTTTGGATTTGATTTTAATAATGACGCAGTAATTGCTGGAGCTGAAATAGGTTTTGGAATGTTAAATAATTTTAATTATTTTTATACAGGTTTAGATATTAGTGGAGAATATCAATCATTTAATTATACAAGTGATAATGCAGACGACACAACTGAAACAGATACAGCTTCACAAACTGGTTTAACAGGTTCTTTTACTATTGGTAAAAGAATTACAAACAAATTAGATATAGGCCTTTTAGCAGGATATGAAATTGGTAAAATAGATATTGGAAATTATAATGATAATTACTCAAAAACTATTTTTAGTGGTATGTTTTCTTATAAACAATATAGAGAAATAACAGTTAATGTTAAAGGTACTTATTCTGAATTAAAAAGTGATAATGTCACAGATTATTATTTTGATATAAAAGAATTTAGAGCAATGGTTTCATTTAGTTGGAGATATAATCTTTAAAAGATTATATCTTTTTAATTACAAGATTTCTTAGATTCGATTAAACAACCTTCTTCTTCAAAATTATTTTCAAATAACAAATTATCATTAATATTATTAATAATTTTTTTATTATCTTCAATAAAAAAATCTATAATATTATTATCTCCATTTATTATATAAATTTTATTTTTTTCTAAAATAACTAATACTGGAACACTTTTTATTTTAAAATTATTTAAAAAATCTATACTTCTTTTTACATTAATTTCATTATATTTTATATTTCTTTTTTTTAAAAATTTTTTAACTTTTTTACAATGAGGACAATCTTTTTTTGTTATTAAAGAATATTTTTGAGTAAAAAGAGTTTTATTTTGAATTGGATTTAATAAAAATACAGCAGAAATTACAGAAATAAAAAATATCATTTTTTTATAATTTAAAATAATACCAATTAAAATTAACAATGATATCATTTTTGCACATTCAATGCAGAATTCATTATATGTAAATAACATAGTTGAAAATAATATAGATTCAAAAATTAAACCTGAAAAAAATATTTCTTCTTTATATTTTGAAAATAAATTTTTATTATTATTAAGGTATATTAATAATAAAAAAAACATAAATGAACATAAATATAATAAACTTGAATCAATCTTGATTATTTCATTAGCAATTAAACAACCGTCTGTTTGACAATTAAACAAATTAAATTTTTTTTGAATAAATCCATAAATAGATAATATTATACCTATGAAGAATAATAAATTTAAGATATTTTTTTTCATAAAAAACCTTTTTTATTTATTATAAGATATTTAAACTTAAATATTATTTACTTATTTTAATAATATTTTTCTTATTATGATAAAATTAAAAAAATCTTAAAGTTCATTAACTTTATTAAAGTTTCTTTAAGATATTATTTTTAATAATAAGTTATATAAAACGTTTAATCAAAGAAGGAGTATCATTTGGAAAACATTAGAGATCATATCTCAAATAAAATATTAAATAAAGAGGAATCTTTAAATAAAGAAGAACAAACTATCTTAAAAGAAGAATTTAAATTAACAAAAATAAAAATAGCTTTACATAAATTTTTTCTTTTTATGATTTTATTAGTTGAAATTATATTTTTTATATATATAGCATTTAGAGCAAATCAAGTATTATCAAACATATCTGGTTCAGAAAATATATCAAATAAAGAAATTGTTGCTGTAATTGATTTAGATAAACCTATTACTGACAATTATGCAGATAAATTTATCTCGAAATTTATAAATATATATAATAAAGACAATGTAAAAAGTATTGTAATTAGATTACGTTCACCAGGAGGTACACCTTCAGCTTCATGGAATATAGCTACAACATTAAAAGATCTTCAAGAAAAAAATAAAAAACCTATATATACATATGTTGATTCAGCTGCAGTATCTGGTTCTTATATGATTGCAAGTCAATCAAATAAAATATTTGCTAATGAATTTGCTATGGTTGGTAGTATAGGTGTTATTATGGAACATTTAGTTTTTGAAGAATTATCAAAAAAACTTGGAATTGGACAAGAAACATTAACTGCTGGTAAATATAAAAAAATGATATCTTCATTTTCTTATTTAAAAGAAAGTGATAAAAATAGAATTCAAAATACTATTTTAAATGTTGTTTATAATAATTTTATAAAAGTTGTTGCTAATGGTAGACATAAATCAATTGATACTATTAAAAAATATGCAGAAGGAAAAGTTTTTATTGCTAATGATAAATCTATTCAGGGAATATTAGTTGATTCTGTTTTAACTTGGCCTAATATGAAAAAAGAAATTATAAAAGAAAATAAATTTGATAAAGATATTCAATTTATTAGAATTAATAATAAAAAAGACGACATTAGTTTATTAAAAAATATTCTTGGAACGTCTTTTGATTTAAATTTAAATTTAAATTTAGACAATAATTATTTATCAAATTTAAAATAGAGAGGTTTATTATTATGAGAGTAGCTTTAATAGATTTTAATAAAGAAATTAATTTAGAAAATTTACAAAAAGAAATAAATAAAAATTATAAAGAAAATATATTCTTTGATATTTTTCAAGAAGATTTAGAGGAAGCTGAATATTGTATAGAAATTAGACAATATGATCTTATTATAATAGATTTTAAAAAAGAAAATTTTAAAAGATATTATAATATTTTAGGTTTATTAAGTAAACAATATAAACTTGATTATAATTTAGTTTTATTTGTAAAAGATAAAAATCAATCACAATATAAATCTTTTATTGATAGAAAAAATGAAATTTATAAAAATGTTAATTTAGAAATAAAAGAAGAAATACCTACATTAAATTCAATTATTTCCTATATTGAATCATATTTTGAAACAATCCCAAAAATAATAGATATTAAAATAGATTATGATAATAAAATATTAAATTTGAAAACAAATACAAATGAAGTTGTTAGTTTAAAAATAAATAAAAGTATTGATTTTCAAGTTTTAGTTTATTTTATTAGACATTATGGTGAAGTAATAAATATAAATTCTATTTTATCTGCAATAACTGAAGAACCGGAATATATGAATAATTCACCTATAGAATCCTCTATTTCCTCAATTAGAAAAATATTTGCAACATATTTAAATTTAAATCCAATAAAAGCTTTAAAAAGAATTGGTTATCAATTCTCAATAAAATAATAAGCAAAAGCCCCTTTTCCTAAAAGGGGCTCTCCTAAAACCTTTTTTTTGTGCACATATCTTCTTCTTGGGGGGCCGAAAAGAGATTAAGATTTTAAGAGAGTTTTTTTGTTGATAATATTTTTAACCAAAGAAGTTGTTTTTAATTCATTCAATTTACTATTTCTAGCAACTAAAGGGCTTAAACCGAGAATACATTTTTCATTTAATGAAAACATGATTTCTCCTTTACAAAAAGAGTTTTTATGTTTATTATTTAAATAAACACTAATAAGTTATAATATTATTATAAAAAAAATAGAAGGAATTAAAAAAATGATAAAAAGAATAAGTATTTTTATATTTATTTTATTGTTTTCTCAAAATATATTTGCAGAAAATATTATAAAAAAAGAAAACTCATTAACACCTATGGATTTTTATTTAAAATCTATTAATAAAAATTTAACCTCATATCAATTATATTCAACTTTTTTAATAAAAGAAAAATTAAATGGTGATTTAAAAAAGTTTAAAAGAATTTTAAATTCAAATGATAAATATTTAAATTATTATGAAGGAATTATTAAAGGCTTATATAACTTTTATTATAATGATCAAATTATTGGATTAAAATTTATTGATAAAGTTTATGATAGAAATTTTAATAATGTTGAAAATACAACAGAAGCTATTTTTTTACAAAATATTTTTTTAAATCAAAATTATATAAATAAAGCAAAAAAAATCTTTTCAAATAAAAATATATGTTTAATTCAAGATAATTCTTATTTAAAAAATTCATGTATAGCAAATAATATTGTTGTTAATTATTTAAATAAAAAAGATTATCTATTTGACTTATTATATTTAAATAGTATTAATAAAAAGTTAGCAGAATATACATTAAAATATAGTATAATAAAAGATAAAAATCTTAAAGAGGAGAAAAAAAATAATGAAAAAAAATAATTTATTAATATTTTTTTTAAGCTCTTTCATATTAATTAATTCAGTTAATGCAAATCAAACTATAGATAAATATGAAAAAGAAAGAAATATTTTAAAGAAAAATTCTTTAATAAAACCAAAAAAATATTATAAAGATATGAATAAAATAGATAAAAATTTTGCTATAAAAATTAATCCAGAATTTTTATCTATTACTGGTGAAACTAAAGAAAACTTTATTAAATATGCTGAAGAAGCTGCTAATGATAAATATTGGGTTGAGGCTAATAAGGCTTTTTATTTTGAAACAAGAGACGCTAAAATAAAGAATTATAATGCGAAAATCCCTAAATATAAAAAAGCTTTAAAATTTTTTAAAGAAAGTGTAAAAGAAAATAAAACTATTTTATCTGCATATCAAGGTCTTCAATTAACTGTAAAGTATTTTACTTTTATTTCTCCAGATACTTCAAAAGGAGATTTTAAAGATTTATTAATAAGAGATATATTAAAAAAATATTTAGATTATTTTTCAACATTTTTAATGAAAAAAAATTATTGTTATGCTTATTTTCAAAAAATAAAATTTCAAGTAGATTATTTAAATGATTATGAAGCAGCTAAAAAAACTGGTGATATTGGATATCCTATATGTAAAAAACAATTAGAAGAAGGTAAAATTCCAAAATGGCTAGATAAATATTTCAGAATGAAATATGTAAAAGCTAAAACAATATTAAAATTAAGAAATAAAAGATAGGTTATTAACTATGAAAAAAATAATTATTTTAAATTTATTACTAATATCAAGTATTTTTGCAAATAGCTATTCATTATTAAAAGAAACTTCACCTGATAAATCTTATAAAGATTTTGGTGTTTTTGGTAAAACATATCCAATTTTAGAAACTCCATTTATGGATATTTTAAAAAAAAGAATGGAAGAATATAAATTATCTCAGAAAAATATAAAAGATCAAGTTATGAATCAAATAAAAATGGCTGCTTTTGAATCAACTGAATTACCATTATGTAAAGACTATTCAAAAGAAAAACCTAAAGAAGATTTTATTACTATTCAAATGGATATTATTAATCCCTTTGGTCGTGTAATTTATAAAAAAGGTGATAAAATTAAATCAGAAATTAAGAATGGTAAAATACTTGATCTTTGTTTTATTGATTATAGAAATAAAATTGTTGGTAAAAATCAAATTAATGAATTAAAAAAAATCTATCCTGATTGTATGTATATTGTTGCAAATAAAAATGTTCTTTCAATAAGGAAAGATTTTCCTAATTTAGATATATATCCAACAAGTAAAGGTCAAGAAGATAGATTTGGAATAAAATGTTATCCAAGTGTCGTTCATATGGAAAAAGATACCATTCAAAAAACATATTATCCATACGAACAATTTAAAAATTAAGAGGTATTAAAATGAAAATAAAACTACTTATTTTATCTATGTTGTTAATTTCTTCAACATTATTTGCCGTAACAACAACTGTTTCTAATGATTCTTCAACAAGTGGTAGTGGTACTTCTGAAACAACAACTACAGACGACGGTGTTACTAGAGTTAGTGGATTAACTAGAGAAGACGTTGGTAAAAAATTAACTCCACCAATTAATGATCTATTTGGTTCAACAGAATGGACACTTTTTTTAAAAGAATTTGAAATGAGTTTAGATTTTGGTATATGTTGTAAAGACGGAGATTCATTATCTTGTGCAATAGGATTTAAAGCCAGTATGATAGAACCTATAGGATATATGGAAGCAACTCAAAAACCTTTAAGATTTCCTTTTGCTGATTTAGATTTAGGTGGTAATATAGTTAAAGGTGGTTCTTTAATGCAACATTCAGAAAATACTTCAAGTTTTAGAAGTGTTTCAGCTGACGCTCATTTTATTTATTTACCTATAATGGGAATGATATTTAAAAAATCTCTTAAATTTGTTTGTTTTCATAAAGGAGATTTATTACTTCCTTATATGTCTGAATTTGATCCTACTTGGAAAAAAGACGTATATGCTTCAAAAATGATACCTCATATGGTAACAGCATTTACAGTAAATGGATTACTCTCTAGTATTTTTGATTGTTTAGCTGTTGAAACAGCTAATGCTATTAATGGATTTTTTGGTGGTGACGCTAATATGGATCCAACACAATTTAGTAATTATGAATCTGCAGAATCTTTTCAAACAGACGGTAGTCCTAGTAATGCAAATAGAACAAATCCTACTGCAGCTGCAACAGTCGATTCAATGAATTTAATAGCTAATACAATGTATTTTATTGCTGGTTGTTCAGGTTTTAGTCCAGTTGGTGGTTATGTTGACGGAGAAGACGTTATTCAAGACGTTACATTATCATTTCATGGTATTCAAGCTATGTTACATGGAGTTAGTGCATTATCTCCAAAACCTTTTTTATATAAACAAACAAATGCAGGATTTCAATTTTCTGATTTTCAAAAAATGAATACAGGAGCAAATCCAGTTGATACAATGTGTATATGGAAAGATTTCCCACTACCAATTCCTTCTCAATATGTGTTACAATTAGCTTATCCAACAGTTGGATCAGCAAAAGAAAGTGGTGTTACTGGTGCAGAAGTTTCTACAGCTAAAAATGTTCCGGGTTCTCAAAATTCAGTAGCTTATGTTGTTTGGGTTAGAAGAGATTATTATGCATTTGCTTATTTTTGTGGTGAAGATAAATCAGGAGATAAATCAGGAGATAAATAATGTTAAAAAATATTAAAATATTATCTTATAGTATTTTATTAATAACTTCATTAGCTTTTGCTAATGAACATAGTGCTGTAAATATTTTTACAACAAAACAAGCTGAACAAATGGAAAAAGATTCAAAAAATGCAATAAAAGATATTTCCAAATCTATAAATATTAAAAATGATTTTAATAAATTTAATAAAAATAAATTAACTGATTTTGAAAAATTAATTCAAAATGGAAATAAATTACAAACATTAAATTTTGTTGAACAAGTTTATCAAGGAACACCATTTATTTCTAAAAATGAAGGAATAAAATTAGCTGAAAAAATAAAACAAGCTAAAAAGTATGCTGATTCTCCTAAAGAATTTTTATTATATTTTTATTCAGAATCTGTTCCTAAAAATAGTACTTTAAATATATTACTTAATATGGATATTTTAAGACAAAATGGAATTAATATTGAATCAAAGCAATATATGGTTGGATATCCTAAAAATTATAAACAATATATGTTTGATTGGAAAGATACTATTGAAGAATATCCTGTAAAATTTAGAAAAATGGCTATGAACAATTTTCATATGAAATTAGATTTAGGTTTTTTTAAAAAATATAATATAAAAAGAGTTCCTGCTATGGCATTAGCTGTTTGTAAATCTGGTATACCAGAACCTAAGAGTTGTAAAATTAAATATTTAATCCGTGGAGACGTACCATTAGTTACTTTTTTTGATAAAATAGCATTAGAAGATAAAAAGTATCTAAAATATAGTCAAGCTTTAAATGCTAATGGTATTATAGATCTTAAAAAAATAAAATCCAAAGAGGTATCAAGTAATGAAGATAATAAAAAATAAAAATTTATTTCTTTTACTTAGTTCTGTATTTTTTGTAACAACAATATATGCTGGAACTAATAGTTATGGAGAAGAAGTTCCTGAATCAGACGGAAATACTAGAATGTTTGACGTTATTGACGATACTAACACAAGTCAATTATCATTAGATTCTGATTTAAATACAACAGATAATAATGATATGATAGGAGAAGATACTTTACCTAGAGAAGATATTCCTGCTGGTGCTGAAACTATAAATAATTTTGGTCCAGAAGCTTCTGGAGAATCTGTTATTGATTCTCATGGAAATAGAGTTTATGTTAAAAGATTAACAGCAACAGAAAATGTTATGTTAAGAAATGATCCTTCAAATCCAGCTAATGCAGATCTATATACAGAAGAAAATATTGTTGACGGAAATAATTCAGCTTTTTCTACTATGAGTGCAACTTCTGATTATGTAAAATCAGATAGATATAAAACTTATAGAGAACAATATGAAGATTTTTATAAAGAAAATAATATGACTGTTAAAGCTGCTCAAGAAAGTAGAATGACAGCTACAATAACAACAGAAAATACTTTTACAGGAAATTCATTAAATGAATATAGAGGAAGGTTTTTACAAGGTGTAAACATAGCTGGTGAAGCAGAGAAAACAACAAGAAATTTTAGATCTCAAAGAGATTTTGGTAATGACGAATTAAATGAAAGAGACGAAAATGCTACTAATTTATATACAACAACATATAGAAGTGGTGTTTCCATTGCAGATAGGGAAAATGTTTTAAATACTAACTATGGAGCATTAACAAAAGCTTTAAGTAGTTCTGACGAAATAGCTGCAGAATTAAAAAGTAGAATAAGTGCAGCAACAATTCAATGTCAAATATCAAGAAATCTTATTCCTTCTTATAAGTGTCCTATTCCTGGTCTTGACGGACTTATGTATCCAGGTAATCCTGATCTAGGTGAAATAAGAAAAGTAAATACAGCTGAAGCAAAAAAAGAATGTAATGATATATGTTGGACTCCAACAGACGGATCTGCAGGTACATTAAGTTGTGTTCGTCAAACAGTTTTAGATAATAATGATACTGATATAGATTTAAATAGTTCTGTAACATTATATCCAAATTGGGATAGAAATGCTACAACATTTACATTTGAAACAACACCAATAATGCCAGTTGATAAAATTAGATTTAATTTTGCTATACCTAGACCACAATCTATATCTGAAGAAGATTGGGCAGATTTTTTAAGAGAAGCTAAATTTAAAGTAAATTATTCTGTTTTAATTAAAGACGAAAGTGAATATGGTGACGTTGATATGCTACCTTTTACTATTGTTGATAGAGAAACTATAGACTTATATTCTGAGAATGTAGAATTTACAACATTAATTGGTAGAACAACTTCTGAAGTTATAATTAAAATTTGGGAACCATTTATTACTCCTAATAGATTAGAACAATATAGATATGAACATTATTTTGAAGAATTAGAAAATAATAATACTAGTATTCAATTAGTTGGTATGGACGCCGATTATAAATCTGATTCATATTATTTTTGTCAAGCATTACAAATGGTTGATTCTCCTCAATATTGTGTTGGTGGAGATACTGTATTATTTGAAGCTGTAGCAGGACAAATTTATTATTTATGTTCTTCTGACGATAGAAAAATAGGTCCTGAACCATTATGGGGAGCATTTTATGATCAAGATAGTTGTCAAGCTGCTTGTACAGTTCATAGAGATTGTAAACCAACTTATAGACATTATACTTCATATGGAACAACTGAAGATTATCTATATGACGCAAGAGTAAATTGTGTTGACGATCCAACAAATACTTCATGTTCTGATTCAGCATGTGAAGCACTATTTGCTTCTACAGAAAGACCAAATAATGAAATAGTTGTTCAAAATGACGATACTTATGTATATACAATAAGATCAAAATCTTTAACAGGTGTCGCAAGACCTAAAATAGATTTATCTGCAGAATTAGCTGGTACAGTTGATTATCAGCAAGTTTTTGATAATGAAGAAAAAGATTCTGCTTATTTAGATATGTTAGATAATGTTTCTTTTAATAGAGTTAAATATCATGTAGGTGATCCTTCTCCTTGGAATTTAGCTTATAAATTAGATTCTTATGATAATGGTGCTCATTCAGTAATGAATATTTTATTAAAACCTGAATCAACTCAATATGACGACGGAAATACTTATTATGTTTATGCAATTATGAGAGTATTATCTTCATATTCTCCAATAGCAGGTTCTTGGTATTTAGATTCTCATTTAGTAACAGCAGATCCTGATAATACAAATATTCAATGGGAAGATTATACTTATTTAATTAAAAATTCAGAAACTAATGGTGATTGGAGTGTATTTAAAAAAGACGAATTTGCTAAATTTTTAGTTGTAAGAAATGATATGGAAATTACTGATACAGGAGATTTAGTTGAAAGAAATGTTATTGATTGGGTAAATATGGACGCATATGTTCAAAACAGTTTTGCAACATATGACGAATCTAGTGATCTTTTTGTATCATTTGATAAAAATCAATTAGCTCCAAGTTTTAAACAAGTTCAGTTTTCTTCAACTCAAAATTATTTTGATTTTCAAATAAGTGATTATATTCAAAGAGATATTACTGAAACACCTGGATTAAGAATAAAAAGACAAGAAGCTATTAATCATGAAACTGATTTTAGAAAAATATATCAAGATCCATTAGGTACAAATAGAGAAGTTAGTAATGCAAAAGATTATGTTGTATATCTTATATATTCAGATACAAGATTATCATATGATCAATTATTAACTAGAATAGAAGGTCCAAATTATGATATGCCTTCTCAAAAAGAATTACCAATAAATGTTAAAGAAGCTGCATATCAATTGGTTAACGAGCAATTATTTAAAAGAGACGACGTAGAATATGACGGAGAATTAAATAATAATATTCATGTTCTTAAAAAAGGTTCACCTTCAAATACAACTGTTTCTGTTGATTGGGGTCCAAGTATGTCAGAAAAAGGAAAAAAAGCTTTTAAATTCATTTTCTTATATGACGATCAGATAGAAAACCCATTTGAAATAACAAATGATAATTAATAAGGACGGTTAATGATATTTGGAGATACTATATTAGATTTATTAAAACTATTCGCTATAGGTGCTTTATTTGGATCTATAGTTGCTATTAAAGTTTTAATAGATAGAAAAGATTTTATTTTATTTTCATTTTTATATAAAAATAAAACTCAAGAGGAAACTCAAGAGGAAACTCAAGAGGAAACTCAAGAGGAAACTCAAGAGGAAACTCAAGAGGAAACTCAAGAGGAAACTCAAAAGGAAACTCAAAAGGAAACTCAAGAGGAAACTCAAGAGGAAACAACATTATCAAAAATAAAATTATTTATGAAAAAAATTGCAGAAGAACAAAAATTAAAAGAAATCGAAAAAGAAAAAAAAGATATTGAAAAAAATAAATTGACATTTTCATTAGTAAAAAAATATGTTAAGCATAAGTTAAATAAATAATAGATATAATCATATATAACAAATATATTCTTTTTATCAAAAGAATTAATTTTAAATAAAAGGTTAAGTTATGAATAAAAATGCTTTAATGAGAAGAGTTGCTATTGAAAATTCTCACCCATTTGTAAAAATGGAAGAAATATCTCAAATTCTTATTCCTAAAACAGATAAGTTAGATATTTTTAGAACAAGACAAACTCATTCTTATGAAACTTCTAGTATAGCAAGAATAATTGCTGTTAATATTGGATATGAAAATATTTGTGAATTAGAAAATGTTTGTTTATTACATGATTTAGGTCACCCACCATTTGGTCATAAAGGTGCTACATATCTAGATAAAAAATCAAAAGAATTGGGAATAGAAGAAGGTTTTTCTGATAATAATGCAACATTTGAAGTTATAAAAAACAATTCAATTGAATTATCTAATTATGAATTAGTTAGTTTGATAAAATATCCAAATAAATTATATCCTTTTCAAAAAAGATATTTAATACCTTTATTAGAGATAGAAATTTCTAAAGAAAAAAATAAATGGGGTAATAATTTAAAAAGAACTGTTGCTTGTGAAATAATGGATATAGCTGATAGAATTAGTTATGGAACTTCCGATATAGTTGATTCATTTTCAACAGGTTTTACAAAAGATTCATTACCAATTTTTTTATTAGATTTATCAAAAAAAATATCTAATAATAGAAATGCTAGTGAAATAATTTATGAAGCTTATTTAGCGTCTAAGGATAATAACAAGAAGATTTTAAGAAAAAAGTTTATAGATTTAAAATTATTTATTTTAAATGATTTATATTGGAATAAAGAAATTGCGTCTTTATCAACAATAAGTAAAGAAACTTTTTTAATATTAGATTCCATATGTCAATTTTCATTTGATTTTTTTATAAAACATGAAGTTGTAAATGAAGAAATAATGAAAGGTGTTGATTCTTTAGATTGCTATTTTAAATATTTATTAAAAAATCCTGAAGAAATGCCTTCAAAATTTTATAAAAATAAATATAAATTATCAAATAATAAAATTGATAAATTAAGAGCTATAAGAGATATGATTGCTGATAGTTCTGATAAATTTATTTTTCAAAAATGTAACGAAATAGGGGAGGGTTAATTTTTAACCACTCCTATATTTTCTTTATGCTTATAGCTTAATAATACTAAATATTTTATTGGAGTTAATATAAATATTATTATTTTATAATAAACATAAGTAATTTTTTTTCTATAACAATAAATTATATAAAAAAAATAATGAATTATTATATCTATAAAAAATGAAATAAATAAAGAAAACTTAATTAAATCATTAAAGTTTAATTTAAAAAAATTTTCTAAAACTAAATATAATAATAAATTTACATAAAATATTGAAAAACTTATAAAAAATAAAATAAATTTTTTTTCATTATACAAATAAAAATCCTTTTATATTTAGATAAAAAATTAATGCAAACATTAAATTTGGACCTAATGGACTTTCTCCACTATTTTTTAATTTACCCATTATAATTGCACTAAATCCCATTATAATTAATATATATAATGATTCTTGAATATTTGAAAAAATTAACCAAATAAAAGATAATAATAAAATATCACCTTCACCTAATGCAATAGTCTCTTCTTTTTTTATAAAAGAAACTACTGTATCAGCTAAAACTTTAAATAAATATAAAGATCCTATAGATAACACCCAATATTCTAAATTATGAAAAAATGGATATATAAATAAAATCAATGAAGGTATTATATATAAATCACTTATATAACTTGTTTCCCAATCTTCATAAGCAAATAATGCAAAAAATGAACTTCCTATAGATAAACAAAATATTTTTAAATAATTTAATTCAAATCCATTATTTAACATATATAAAAATAACCCAGAAAATAACAAGTAAGAAGTTAATTCCATAAAACCTAATTTCCAAGAAAATTTTTCTTTACAATAATTACATTTATATCCGGAGATTAATGATCCAAATATTGGTATTAATCTCCATTTATCAATTTTATGATTACAATTATCACAACTAGAAGCTTTATTTAAATTTTTCCAATTTCTATAATGTGACGCCAATAAAAAAGAAGTTATCATTGAAGATAAATAACCAAATACAATAACAATAAATAAAATTTCTTTTAAAGAAAATTCTCCCATAAAACACCTCTTTTTAATTTATTATACATGATATAAAAGACTTTTTCAACTATTTTTCAATTTATAATACATATAACATAATGTTCACTTTTTTAATGTGTACTTTAAATTTTAAAAAGGATAATTATGGCTACTTATTCAAAGAATGAAGTTCTAGACTTTTTTCAAGATTTCTCTAAATATAGTGATTTATCAAATATAAGCTATTTACAAAGAGTTAATGACGAAAGAAGTCGAGCTTTAAGACAAATAAAAATGAAAGAAGTCTCTATAAAAGAAAAATCTGAAAAGAAATTTTTAGAAATAAATGTTAATAATCATTTAACTTCTTATATAGAAAAAAAGGTTTCACCAATTGTAAAACAAAAAAATGGTGATCAATTAGAAGATACAAATAAATTATATGTAGGTTTTGCCTATTTAAAAGTTTATTTTGAATCAAAAGATTCATTTGCGTATTTTCCTCTTTTAATGATTGATATTACTGATCAAAAAGAGAAAATATTTAAAGAATCAAAAGAAAAAGGTCTATCTAAAATAGAAATTGATTTTGAAAAGGAGGTAATCGCTAATGAAGAAGTAATAAGTTTCTTCTTTAATCTTCACTTTGAAGAAAATGGAAGAAAATATTCTGAATATGTTGCTACTAATATTAACGATTTCATTCCTGAAATCTATAAAAATAATGTAGCCAGCATGTTAGAGTATACTTATGATTTTTTTAGAAAAAGTGCAGAAGAAGATAAAAATTTTGAAATTTTATTACCAGAACCAACTGGTGATAATAGTTCTGTTTTTATGTTATTTAGCTCTAAATCTAACTTTAAATCAAGAAAAGAGTTTGAGCAAATGAAAGAAGAAAATCTTCCATTAGTTGAAGAATATCTTGAATTTACTCAAGAAAAAAATGCATTCCCTTCTTTAGACGATAGTATTTGGTATGGATCATTAACTAAAGATTATCCATTGGGTCATGGTCAAGCTATTGTTTTACAAGAATCTCAAGCTGATTCAACAATAGTTCCTGTAGTTGGTGGTCCTGGAACTGGTAAAACAACATTGTTTTTATCTATTATTTCAAATCTTGTAACAAAAAGAGCTTTATCAAACATTTATGAAGATAAGGATTATAATAACTTAATTTTGGTTACGTCTACTTCAAATAAAGCTGTTGAAAATGTTTATAAATCTTTGAAAAAAGGTTTTGAACATGGTTTTTGTTATGTTGGTGGAAACTCTGAAAATAGAGCAGCCTCTGCAGAAGAAGTTTTAGAATTTATAAAAATAATTGAAAGTTCTGAACCTTCAATAGATAAATTAAAAAAATATGAGGATTCTGTTAAAAGAATAAAATCTTTTATTGATAAAAGAAAAATAGAATTTTTAGAATTAAAAGATAACAAAAAATATTTAGAAGGTATTACTTCGTTTAAAGATCTTGCAAATAAAGAAGAAGAATTATTTAACTCAACTTCTTTATTAAATGAAAAAATAATAAAAAAAGGATTGAAAAATGTAAAAAATATATTAAGTCAAATAAATCATTTTCTAAAATCAAATGTAAAAAATGTTCAAGAATGTTTAAATTACTTTGAAGAACTTGATTTAGAATCAAAATTAGATCTAATTAAGAAATCTAATTCAAAAATAAATTTTTTTAAAAAATTAGTTAAAGCAAAACCTGATTTAGCTAAATATGGATTAGAAAACTTAAATATATCTTCATTTGAAGATATTGATATTCTTATTGATTTAATTGAAGAAATTACTATAAGAGAAAAAGAATTTAAAGAAATTGAAAAACATTTTTTTGAATTTGAACAGTTGAAGTTTTTATCTATGTTGTCATTAAAATATAATGATAATAAAAAAACTTTTAATCAAATGTTGAAATATGATACTTATGGTGAATATTTTAGACTAAATTTATATAGTTTAAATTACAAACTTTATTTAAGTTCATATAATTATTTATACCAAAAAATGCTTTTTGAAAAAGATAAGGTTCTTTTAAGTTTAGGTTATTTAGTTTCAGAAAATCAATATCAATATTTAGTTGATAATTATGGAATGAAACAAAAAGATATAGAAAAATTTTTAAGATATTTATCTTTAGCTTATCCTGTATCAACTTCAACATTAGCTGCTATAGGAAGTATGTTTCCAGGTATTTATCCTAATAGAAATAATACATATCAAACTATTTTAGCTGACGAATCAGGAATGATTAATGTAAATGATATTGTTTCTGCATTAAGAAGAGCTGAAAGAGCTATTATAGTAGGAGATCCTAAGCAATTAGAACCTATTGTTGGAATGGAAGAAGTCTTTTTGGAACATTTAAAATCTAAATATGATTCTGAATTTTGGAATCAATATTCTCCTTCTATAGTATCTGCATTTCATAGAGCTGCTGGTACAATTGAAGGTGGATTTAGAGCTACAGGAAGAGGTATTATGTTAGACGAACATAGACGTTGTCAACCACAGATAGCAAATCTTTTTATAGATATTGCTGAATATGACGGTCTTATCGTTAAAACACCAAAACCAAATTCAAAAGGTTTTAAAGGTATTAAAGAAGAAGGATTAATGTTTTTTGATACAAAAAATCAAGATTTAAAAGGATTTAGTAAAACAAATTTTAATGAAATTGAAGCAATTAATATTTTAATTCAAAGGCTTGAAAATGCTGGATATAACCCAAGATATGATATTGGTATCATTACTCCATATAAAGCACAAGAATTAGCTTTAATTAATAGATTTGGTAAAAAACTAAATCATAGTAAAGAAGAAGCTAAAATTGGAACAGTACATAAATTTCAGGGAGTTGAATATAAGGTAATTATTTTTTCTACTGTAATTAGTAGAGATACAGATTCTTTGTCTTTTATTAATAATTCACCTTCAATGATTAATGTTGCTGTATCAAGAGCTAAAGAAGCTTTCTTTACAGTTGGTGATTATAAAAAACTAACTGAAGATCCTTCAGAAGAAAATTTTGCAGGAAGAATGGCAAAATATATAAAAAAACACGGAAAGTATATAGATATGAAGTAATTACTTCATATCTATGAAAGGTTCTTATAGAAATTAAAAATCGTCTAAAAAACAATCTTTTTCAATAACCAACCCTTTATTATAAATAAATTTATTATTTAATAAAAAATTATGAATTTCTATAATAGAATCAAATATATTAATAATATCGTCAAATAAATCTTTTGCATAAAAATAATTATTTGTAATAAAATCTTCTGTCTCTAATCTATCAATTAAATTAATATTAACCATATTTCTATAAACATTGTTTTTACTAATATTTAAAAAACCTTTTTCTTTTGAAGCTAAAATTACTCCAAAATGAGATTTTAAAAAATATTTAAAAGAATTAAAATCAAAAGAATCCATTTCTAATAAAATATTTTTTTCTGAAGAAATTTTAAAATAAAAATTATCTGAATAATCCATTTCTAATTCATAAGAAGTTATTTTATTTTTTTTCTTAATTTTAAAATTAAATTTTTTTAAATTTAAAGAACTATCTTTAATAGACATTTTTTTCTTTTCATTAAATAATGAAACAACTTGAACTCTATCAAATAATATTTTTAAATAACTTAAAGGAAGTATTTTTGTAGATATTTTAAATAAATCAATAAATCTCATTTCATTTTTTATAACAAAATTTTTATTATTTAATTTACAAATTGGATTAAAAATATCTAAATTTTGAATATTATATTCTTCTAAAAAGTAACAAAATACAAGTTCTTTATCTTCATTACTTATAAAATAATCTACAGAAGATTTTTTTGATAAATATTTTATAGATACAGTTTTTTCTATATCTTCAAAACTTAAGTTAATATCAATCTCAATTGATAAATTAGAGCCAATTTTTTTAAGCTCTAATTTTTCTATAAAAATACTCATAATAAAACCTTTATAGTTCCTCTTGATCTGGTATTTCAACTTCAAGTTCAACACCATTTAAATAATTTTTAACTTTTTCTTCAATTTCGTCCATAATATTATGATTTGCTAAAAGAAAATCTTTAACTTTTTCCTTTCCTTGCCCAATTTTTGTATCACCATAACTAAACCATGAACCACTTTTATCAATAATATCCCCTTCAACACCATAATCAATAATTTCACCAATTTTTGAAATACCTTTTCCAAATATAACGTCATATTCAGCTTTAGCAAAAGGTGCAGCAACTTTATTTTTTACAACTTTAGCTCTAACTCTAATACCAACTTCTTTATCAGCAATTTTTAAAGTTGAAATTCTTCTAACGTCAATTCTAACAGAAGAATAAAATTTTAGTGCATTACCACCAGTTGTTGTTTCTGGTGAACCATAACCTGTCATTCCAATTTTCATTCTAATTTGATTAATAAAAATAACACTCGTATTAGTTTTATTTAAAATAGAAGTTAATTTACGAAGTGCTTTTGACATTAAACGAGCTTGTACACCAACTTGTTGATCATTCATTTCACCGTCTAATTCAACTTTTGGTGTTAAAGCTGCAACTGAATCAATTACAATTAAATCAACTGTATTACTTCTAACTAAAGTATCAACAATTTCTAATGCTTGCTCACCATAATCTGGTTGATTTAATAAAAGATTATCAACGTCAACTCCAATATTTCTAGCATAATTTAAATCTAATGCATGTTCTGCGTCTATAAATGCAACAATACCACCAGCTTTTTGTGTCTCTGCTGCAATATGTAAAGCTGTTGTAGTCTTAGAAGAAGATTCCGGACCATATATTTCAATAACTCTTCCTCTAGGAATACCACCAATACCTAAAGCTTTATTTAACCCTAGAGAGCCTGTAGATATATATCCCGCATTATAATCAGGTTTATCTCCAACTCTCATTAAAGTTCCCTTTCCAAAACTTTTATCAATTTGTTTAATAGCTAACTCTAATGCTTTTTTTTGTGTTTCAGTTTGTTCTGTTTGACTCATTTATAATCCTTTTGTTTTTATTTATTTTATCAATTTAAGTCTTAAATATAACTTAAATCTCAAAGTTTTCAAACTCTTCGATTTCTTCATTAGGACTATGAAATTCAAATTCAGAATGAACTAATTTTTTTAGAATTGTTTCTTGAATTTCTCTTAACATTAAATTATATTCACCAAAAGCTTCTTTACTAAATTCAATAAAAGGATCTTTTTGATTATATGCTCTTAATTTAGTTCCAGTTTTTAATTCCTCAAGTTTTGTTAAATGATTTACCCATTCTTCGTCAATAGTTGTTAAATAAAATTCTCTAAATAATTGAAATTTTAATTCTTCTGGCAATTCAGAATATTTATTAAAAATTAAATTAGAAATCATTTCTTTAAAAATATTTGGATCTTCTGGAATATCCTCTTCTTTTTCAAATTTTATCATAAAAACTTCTTCTACTTTATGTGAAATAATTTCTTTATCAGTTATTTCACCATTTATATAAATATAAGAAACACTCCAATCAATTAATTCTTTAATTTTTTCTTCAAATGGATAATCTTCCTCTAAAATATTATTTCTTTTTTCAAATATTTTATTTCTTTGAGTAGAAATTACTTTATCATATTTTAATAAATTTTTTCTTTCTTCAAATTGCATATTTTCAATTTTCTTTTGAGCTTTTTCAATATTTTTTGATACAAATGACGATTCAATAATCTCATTTTCTTTAATACCTAATTTTGTTACAAGATTTTTTAATTTATCTCCACCAAAATATTGAATTAAATTATCTTCCATTGATATATAAAATTGTGAAACACCGGGATCTCCTTGTCTTCCAGATCTTCCTCTTAATTGATTATCAATTCTTCTATTATCATATCTTTCAACACCAATTACATATAATCCACCTAATTTTTTACTTTCTTCTGAAAGTTTTATATCTACCCCTCTACCAGCCATATTAGTTGCTAATGTTATAGAAAATGCTTCACCAGCTTTTGCAATAATTTCACTTTCTTTTTCAGCATTTTTTGCATTTAAGACTTCAGCTTTAATACCAACTCTTTCAAATTCCTTAGCAATTTCTTCATTAGAATCAACTGAAGCTGTACCTATTAAAATTGGTTGACCACTTTTATTAATTTCCTTAACTTTATTAATTAAATATTCTAATTTATATTTTTTTGAAACAAAAATTAAATCTGATAAATCTTTTCTTAAAATAGGTTTATTTGTTGGTATTTCTACAACAGGTAAATTATAAATTTCAAGAAATTCGGTAGCTTCTGTTTTTGCTGTACCTGTCATTCCAGCTATTTTATTAAATAGTTTAAAATAATTTTGATAAGTTATTTCTGCAGCTATACTTGTTAAATCTGATATAGGAACATTTTCTTTTGCTTCAATAGCCTGGTGTAATCCATTACTTAATTGTCTACCTTCACTTAATCTACCAGTACTTGAATCAATTAAAATAATTTGATTGTCTCTTACAATATAATCTACTTTATTTTGATAGAGATAATTTGCAATTAATGCTTGTTCAACATAATGTCTCATTTGACCGGTTGAGCTATCTTTTGCTAAATTCTCAATACCTAATTCATTTTCAATAAATAATCCACCTTCCTCGGTTATATAAACACTTCTAGTTTCTCTATTTATAACAAAATGTCCAGAATCTTTTGACTCTATTTCTCCAAAAGATTTTTTCATTTTAATTTCTTCACCTTCAATCATTTTTTTAGCTAATTTATCTATTTTGTAAAAATCAATTGAACTAATATCGTCTGTTTTTGATATAATCAAAGGTATTCTAGCTTCGTCAATTAATATAGAGTCAATTTCGTCAATTAATACAATATCTTGCTTTTCTTGAACTTTATCAATTTTTCTTTTAACCATATTATCTCTTAAATAATCAAATCCAAATTCACTATTAATACCATAAACTATATCTCTAGAATATTGTAATTTTTTAAATTTTTTATCAAAAATTGAGCTTAATATAACACCAACTTCTTTTCCAAAAAATTCATATAAAGGTTTATTCTCACTAGCGTCTCTTTCAGCTAAATAATCATTAACAGTTACAACAAAAATCTTACTTCCAGTTCTAGATAATAATAATGAACCTAATGCAGCTGTTAATGTTTTTCCTTCTCCAGTTTTCATTTCAGCAATCTTACCTTCACTCATACTTAAAGCACCCATTAATTGAACGTCAAAAGGTCTCATTCCTAAAACTCTTTTAGAACCCTCTCTTATAATTGCAAGAATTTTTTCTTCACTATTATCTTTATTATAAAATTCTTCTTTTAATTTTTCGTCATTATAATTAGATACTTCTTCTTCAAAATTATTTATTTTATTTATTTTTTTCTCAAGATATTTTAAATTTTTTGTATTTTGATTTTTAAATAAGTTAAAAAACATTAATAAATCCTTATTTTTTTATTAATAATACCTTAATTTTATTTAAATAATTATTAAAATCATAAATATTTTTTAAGTTTTTTTTAGATAAAATCTTTATATAACAAAAGAACACTTTATTAAGTGAATCTATTAAAAGGGTGAAATATGTTAGATTATTTTAATAATTTTTCAGTTATAAATTTGGCTGAATTTTTAGCAATGAGTGCTTCAATGTTAGGAGCATTTTTAGTGTCGAGAAAAGATACGAAAAACAATAAATATTATGGTTTTTTAGCTTTTTTTATTAGTAATATTTTTATGTCTATTGTTGCAATAGATAAAGGAATGGTCCCGCTAATGATTCAATTAGCTTTTTTTGCTATAGGTGCATATTTAGGAATCAAATATGAATTAAATAAGAAAAATAATTTTCATTTAATTCATATTTTAAATAAATTTTCATTAATAATGATTATTTTTACAATTATTTATTTTTTATTTAATTTAAAAGAATCATATAGTTTCTCCATTACAAATATTGAAATTATTGCTGCAACTATGGCTATTATAGGAAATTTTTTTATGAGATATGATACTTATTACAAATTTTTAGCATTTCTGTTATTTTTATTAGCTGATATACTATATATAATAGTTGCAAAAGATCATGAAATGTATTTTTTCTTAATTCAATCTACATTCTTTATATATACTTCTTTATATGGAATGTATCAATCTTATTTAGAAATCCAACAAAAGAATTGTCGGATAGCTCCTAAAAAAATTTTTAAATATGGTGGGTGAGATTTTTCTCACTTCACTAGAAATTTTATTTCTAATTAAGTTTCTTTACAATATAATTCTTTTATCTTCTTATTTAAGATAAAGGTTTTTTATGTCAAACAAATTAATAGTATTTTTATTTACAATGTCAATCTTATTTACTGGTGCTTCTGGTCTAGTAAATGAATATATTTTATCCACTGTCTCAACATATATATTAGGTAATTCAATTGAACAATTTAGTTTAACTATAGCATTTATGTTAGGTTTTATGGGTGTTGGTGGTTTTGTTCAAAAATTCGTATCAGATAAAAATCTCCTTTTAAAATTTTCTTTATTAGAAATTTCTTTATCTATTATAGGTGGTTTAACACCTATTTTAATATATTCAATTTATACATTTACGCCAAATTATTTTACAATATTACAAACATTAATTATTATCTCAATGGGTTTTTTAATTGGTTTTGAAATACCATTTATAATAAGAATTAATCAAACATATACAAAATCTTTGAAAGATAATTTATCTTTTATTTTATCAGCTGATTATATTGGTTCTTTAATTGGTACTTTGATTTGGCTATATGTTTTATTACCTAATTTTCCGATATATAAAATAAGTTTCATTGTTTCTGCTTCAAATTTATTTATTGCTTTATTAACTTTTTCTGTAGTTTCAAAATCTGAAAAATTAAAAGTTAAAATTATTGGATTTATCTTATTTTTTATATCATTTTTAATTTTAATATTAGGTTTTATAAATTCAGATAAAATCAATAAATATTTAGAACAAAGATTATATAATGATCCGATTATCGAACAAGTTACGACAAAATATCAACATTTAGTAATAACTAAAAATCCTATAATTAATGATTATAGACTTTATATTAATGGAAATACTCAATTTTCGTCTTTAGACGAAAAACGATATCATGAATTATTAGTTCACCCAATTATGTCATTATCTAATGTTAAAAATAAAAATATTTTAATTATTGGTGGTGGAGACGGATTAGCTTTAAGAGAATTAAAAAAATATAAAGATATTAATTCAATAACATTAATAGATTTAGATCCAGATATGATTAAATTTGCACAAAATTCTCCGACTTTAAAAAAATTAAATAAAAATAGTTTTAATAATGTAAAAATTTTAAATCCTGATTTTGTTAAACAAGGAGAACTAATAAGGAAAGATAAATATACATTACACTTATTAAATATAGACGCAGATAAAATGCTTTGGAAGCTTGAACCAAATCAATTTGATATTGTAATTATTGATTTACCTGATCCTTCTTCAATAGAATTAAATAAGTTATATACAAAAGAATTTTTTATTAAATTAAATAAAGTTATGACAAAAGAAGCTATAGGTATTATTCAATCTACAAGCCCATTTCATGCAAAAAATTCTTTTTTAATAATAGGAAATACTTTAAAAACAATTTTTCCAAATACATTACCTATTCACTATAATATTCCTTCATTTGGAGAATGGGGTTGGTGGATTTTTTCTAAAAAAGCTGATATTTATAAAGATATTGATTTGAAAATAAATACTACATTTTTAACAAAAGATATTTTTAAAGCAAGTAAAATATTTGGTAAAAATGATTTAAATGGTTCAAAAGAAATAAATACATTAATGAATCCTAAATTATTTTTTAATTATATTAATTCTTCTTGGAAAGATTATTAAGTTCTACATAAGCTTTATTTCTGTAAAATATCTTTATATTTAATAAAGGATATTTTATATGTCAAATTTAAACGAAATTATAAATAAAAAGTCAAATTTAATTATTGAAAATTATTTTGAAATGCAAAAAGAAGCTGAATCTATATATGGTAAAAATACAGTTATTTTTTTAGAAATAGGTTCATTTTATGAAATTTATCAATCAGATAAAATTGGTGTAGCTAAAGAAATTTCTCAATCTTTAAATATTATTTTAACTAGAAAAAATAAATCCATTAAAGAAATTTCTGATAAAAATCCTTATTTATGTGGAATACCTTCTGTATCTTTAGATAAACATTTAGAAAAATTAACACAAGAAAAAAAATGGACTATTATTATAGTTAGTCAAAAAGGTGAAGGAAAGAATATTTCAAGAGAAATTGAGAGAATTATTTCCCCGGGAACAAATATTGATTATTCTTTAAACAATGATTATAATTATATAGCGTCAATTTTTATTGAAAAAAATAAAGAAGATATTGTTTATGCTGGTTTATCAATGATTGATTTAAGTACAGGAAAAGTTCTTTCATTTGAAAACTATGGTTCAAAATCTGATAAAGATTTACCTATTGACGAAATTATAAAAATAATTCATACAAATAATTGTTCGGAAATTATTTTCACTTTTATTAATTATGATAAAGAAGAAAAAGAAAAAATAATAAATTTAATAACAAGAAATGAAATTGTTTTTACTGAAAAAAATGATAAAGATATTAAAAAATCATTAAATATTAATTATCAAAATGATTTATTAAAATCAGCTTTTGAATTAGATTCTTTTTTATCTCCAATAGAAGAATTAGATTTTGAAAGAACTCCTAACGCTTTAAATGCATTATCAATATTAATAGATTTTATTTCTGAACATAATTATAAAATTATTCATAAATTACAACGTCCTCTAAATTTATTTAATTCTCAATATTTATATCTTGGAAATAATGCTTTAGAACAACTAAATATTGTTTCAACAAATGGTAATAAAAGTGATTCTCTTATTCATATTATTAATAAAGGTATTTCTGCTATTGGAAAAAGATTTATTACAGATCAGTTATTAAATCCAATAATAAATAGAGAAGAAATTGAAAAAAGATATTTATTAAGTGAACAATTTGAATCAGAAATTTTTAGAAAAAATTTAAAAAATGAATTAAAAGAATTATATGATATAGAAAGATTATGGAGAAAAATAAGTTTAAATACAATAACTCCAGCAGAATTTTATACATTTTATACTTCAATTAAAAATATTCTTAATATTATTAATTTAATAAAAGAAGAAACTATATTAACTTTTGAAGAACTTGATTTTAAAGAAGAAGAAATTTTAACTTTAGATAATTTATTAAATGAAATCTCTCTAAAATTTAATTTAGATTTAATGCAGACATATAATTTTAATAATATATCTAAAAACTTTATTCTAGATATATCAAATAATGAATTACTTAAAAAATCTGTTCATGAATTTAATCAGTCTTTAGAAGAAATTAAGTCTATAGGAATATTTATTTCAGAAAAAATAGATAAATCTTCAACTATAGAAGAAAAATCTTCAAATCTATTTAAAATTGGAACAGTTAATATAAATCATAATGATTCTGAAGGTTATTATTTCGAAATAACAAATAAAAAAATAAAAGATTTTAATAATAATTCTAGTGAAGATTTATTTGATATTTTAGAAAATGAATTTGGAGAATTTTCAATTAAAAATTTAAAAAGTTCAAAAAAAATATATTTTAAAAAAGTTTTAAATATTTCAAATAAATTAATTATTTTAAATTCAACAATATTATCTTTAAATAAAGAATATTTTAAAGACTTTATAGAACATATTAACTTAAATTTTATTACAAAATATATAAAAAATATTGGATATATAGAATTTTTTATCAATAATTTTCTTTTAAAAGAAAAATTTTCTTATACAAAACCAGAAATAATAGATTCAGATAATCAATTACTAGAGGCTGTTGAATTAAGACACCCTATAATTGAAATTATTAATCAAAATGAAATTTTTGTACCAAATAATATAGCTTTTGGTTCAAAAGATTTATTAAAAAATAAAAAAGATTTTGAAGAAATTTATCAAGAAAAAGAAAATATTTCAGGAATGTTACTTTATGGTTTAAATTCAAGTGGAAAAAGTACATTAAATAAAAGTATTGGTTTATCAATAATATTAGCTCAATCAGGATTTTTTGTTCCTGCTAAAGAGTTTAGATTTACATTATTTGAATCATTATTTACAAGAATAACAGGTTCTGATAATATATATAAAGGATTATCAACATTTGCAATAGAAATATTAGAATTAAAAAATATATTTAATAGAGCAGATAATAAAACACTTATTTTAGGTGACGAAATAGCACATGGTACAGAAACAGTCTCAGCTTTATCTATAGTTGCTAGTGCTGTTGAATTACTTATAGAAAAAGAGTCTTTTTTTATTTTTGCAACTCATTTACACCAATTAACAGAATTAGAGGAAATTAATAATTTAAAAACATTATCAAATATACACTTATCTGTTCACTATAATGAATCTTTAAAAACTCTTATTTATGATAGAAAAATAAAAGCTGGTCAAGGTAGTTCTGTTTATGGATTAGAATTTGCAAAATTTATGCAAATTGATAAAAAATTTCTGGAACGAGCCTATAGTATAAGAAATAAAATATCAAATGATATTGAAAATATAGAATCAGTTGTTAGAAAAAAAAGAAGTAGATATCATAAAGATAAATATGTAAATAATTGTGCAATTTGTGGTTCTGTAGCAGAAGAAGAACACCATATAAATCCTCAAAGAATTGCAAATAATAAAGGTTTAATAAATCATTTTCATAAAAACAATAAATCTAATTTAGTTGATTTATGTCATGATTGTCATGTAAAAGTTGAAAAGGGTGAAATAAATATAAAAGGATTTAAACAAACTGATAAAGGAAGAACTTTAATTTTAGATAATTAAATCATTATTAATAAAACATTAAAGTTCTTTTAGATAAAATATATTAAAAGATAAAAGGAGAACATATAATATGTATATATTAATTGGATTAATTATTGTTTCAGTTATTGCTTATTTTGTTTTAAACAAGAAAAAAAATAATGCTGATTCTGAAAATATAGTTAAAAAAACAGAAGTGAAAAAAACAAAAAATGAGGTAAATATTGAAAATTTATTAAAAACAAATGTTCTTTTAAGAACTTCTTGTAAAGATAAAGATCTTCTATTAAAAATAGAATCAATAATTGATTTATTAAGAGAAATTTCAAAAACAGTAAATTTACCTGAAAATTATTCTGAATCAACACCTTTAGTCAATAGAATGGTTGAAAAATATCTTCCAACTTATTTAAATACATTTTTAAATTTAGACTTAAAATCAAAAGAAGAAAAAAAAGATTCTTTTATTCAAGGACTAAATACTTTAGAAAAAACATTATTAGATATTGATAAATCAATTAAATCAAATAATATTGACGAGTTTTCTAAACAAATAAATTTTGTAAATGCCTTTTTTGAAGGTGATTATAGTGGAGGAAATTAATATGAAAAATATTACGAAACAATTTTCTGAATTAAGAAAACTTGAAAATCCAATTTTAGATAAAAAAGAAAAAGATCTTTTAACAATTGAAGATTTAAAGAAAAATTCTTTTTTTATTTTTAATAAAAATTTATATAGAGTTGTATCAATTTCTTTTTATGAAGAAAAAAGTGGATCAAAATGGTTTGAATTAGAATGTTATTCTATTTATGAAGATAAAATTACTTATTTTGAATATGAAAAAGACGATTATATTGAAGTTTCAATTACATTAAAAGAATTATCTATGAGAGATTTAGATAAAGATATTGACCAAATAGAAGAAATTTCTGAAGAAGAAGAGGGTTCTTTATATGTAAATGGAAAAGAATATGAATATGAAGACGATTATGGTGCAAAATGGCATAAAGAAGGAAGTGATTCTTATAAAGTTTATTTTTATGATTTTATTGCTTCAGATAATGAACTTTTAACTGTAGAAGAATGGAAGATTTCTAAAAATAAATATGAATATAAAGTTTATTTATCAAAAGAAATTAGAAGTGAAGATATTACAGTTATTTCTATTTAAAAGGTAAATTATGGAATATATTGATCAATGTATTGATAGTACAAGGTATTTATTTACAACAAATAAAAAAAATATACCAAAAAATTTAACTAAATTAAAAACAAAATTTATTTCAAAAAATAAATTTGATATATCTTTATCTATTTTAGGAGAAAGTCATTTATTTTTATTAAATTTTGGAAAATTTTCTTTAGTTGAAATTGTTGCATGTATTAAAGAAAGTGGAATAAATGTTCCAAATTTATATAGAAAAGAATTAGATAATTCTATTAAATATAAATTTAAATCAGAAAAAATAGCATTTAAATCAAATAATTTTAAAGATTCATTAAACAATGTTTTTGGTAAAATATCTAAAAAAGAAGAGCTTTTTCTAGAATATATATTTCCAAATCAAGATTCTAATTATCTTGCTAAAACGGAAATATATTTATATTTTATAGATAATATAATTATTCTTAGAACTGTTCATTCTTATCCAAATAAAAAAAAGGTTCTAATTACAGAATCTAGAATAAAAGGAGTTTTAACATGAATAAAGTAAAGATAATTATATTTTCATTATTAATAATTTTTATTTCAGCTTGTTCTTTATCTGATAAAGAAAAGCAAGAAATAAAATCTGTTCAATCACAAATTAAATTACTTAATATAAAAATAGATAATCAAATAAAAAAAATAGATTCAAATCATTTTTTTGAAAAAAATAAAGAAAAAATGAAGCAAGATTCACTTTATAAAGATAAATTATCTTTAATAAATATGAAAAAATCTTTATTAAATAAATTAAATCAATTAGATTTTATATTGAAAAAAGACGACGATAACCAAATGAATAAAGTAAAATTAATAAAATCTGATTTAAATCATTTTAAAATTACTTTATCAAAAATCATTAATTCTTCAAATAAAAGATTATCTTTATTTAATAAGATATTAAAGAATCCAAATTATCTATTAAATTTAAAAAAAGATTTTATTAAAAAATTAAAAAATGAAGAAAAAATACTAATTACAATATCAAATAATATGAAGAAAAAATATTCAAATAGAAGTTCAGATATTGATAAAAAATTACAACCAATTTTGAAAGAAATTAAAATAGTTTATAATAAATATGATTCTTTAAAAAAAGAAAAAAATATATTAGTTAAATTATCTATTTTTGATTTTTTAAATAAAAAAGAAAAAACTATTTTTCAAACAATTGATCTTGTTAAATTTAATATATTAAGTTTAGATTATTCTGAAGTTAAAATTTTAAAAGATATAAAAATAGATTCTTTTGTTGACGTTGCTTTATATTCTTGGGATTCTTATTCTGATTTTAATACAGATAAAGAAGACTTAATTAGAAAAATAAGAATTAATAAAAGTATAGCTGATTATATTAATAAAAATAATGTAGAAAAAATAGCTACTGTTCCAGGATTTTTTAAAGATTATAATTGTAAAACTTCAGAAAATGTTTGTAAAAATATTGTTCCTAAAACACACTGGAAATCATTAGCTCGTTCACATGGTAATGACGAAGGAGAATTATGGATAAATAATTTAATTAATGATTATTATTTCAAATATATAATTATTAAAAATGATAAGAAAACTGAAACTAACTGGATTAAAGTTAGTGAAGACGAATTTTATAAATATTATAAATCAAAAGGTCAAACAATTTATTCAAAACCTTATGGTTATTTTATAGAAGAAGCTATTGATACACCTAGTAAAGTTGGTTCAACTTTAGTTGGTAATCCTCAATATGGAGAATGGAAAAAAGATCCTAATACAGGAGAAAGTTTTTGGTCATTTTATGGTAAGTATATGTTATTTTCAAATCTTATAGATATGTTTACTGGACATAATTATAGATATTCTCATAGAGATTATAATTCTTGGGGTAATAGATATTCTTATCAATCAAGAAGAGATTCTTTTAGAAAAAGAAATGGAAGTATTTATTCAACAGGATTATTTAATAGAAATAAAAATAGAAGTGGATCTTCTAGATATTCATTTAATAGAAATAAAAATTCTTTTAAATTTAAAAATTCAAGATCAGCAAATAGTAAATTTAGAGCAAGAGGCCCTTCTGGTGGCGGAAAATAAATTTAAAATTAAAAAAGGAGTATTAAAATGAATTTTATATCAACATTTACAACAAGTTTCTTAAGCATAGGTTTAACAATGATATCATTATTGTTAATTAAATTGATATTAGATAAAGGATCTCAATTTAAAAAAATATCTTCAACTGAATTAATTAATTCAAAAGAAGGATTAGCAACAAGTATTAAGAGAGCAGGTATCTTTATTGGTTTAATGATTGGTTCATTAGGTGTATTAAGTAAAAGTCTTACAGAACAAGCTTGTGATCAACTATTGTTATTAATTTTTATGTTAATTGCAATAGTTATTTCAGATAAAATTTTATTTTCAAAAATTTCTAATAAAGAAGAGGTTTTTAAAGGAAATATATCGTTAGCTATATCTGAATTTGGTTTATTTTTAGGTACAGGTATTATAGCTTATGGTTCTTTTTATGGTGAAGGCCCTTGGTATTCTTCTATTGTTTTCTTTTTATTAGGTCAATTAACATTTATCTTTATTAATCTTATTTATGAAAAAACATATAAAGATATTAAAAATTCTATTATTGATAATAAAATATCTTCAGGATTATTTTTTGGAAGTATAATGATAGCTCAATCAATTATTATAAAAACTGCTATTATAGGAGATTTTACTTCATGGACTTCAGATTTAATTAGTTTTATTGAATTAGTTATTATTGGTTTTTCTTTATTGTATATTTTTACAAATACAATTATAGATAAAGTTTTTCTTCCAAAAATAACTATTAAAGAAGCTCTTAAACAAGATCTTATGCCACCTATTATTATTATTTCTAGTATTAAAATAGGTTTAGCAATTTTAATAAATTTAACAATATAATATATGAAAAAAATATTAAAGTTAATATTAGATATATTATCTTTATTTATTTATTACATATTCTTTATAACAATTATTCTTTATTTCTTTTTAAGAAATTTAGATATTGTTATAATATTTTAAAATTAGGTAGGTATATAATGAAAAAAATTATTCTTATGTTATTTATTCCATTATTTTTATTTTCTTCAGAACAAGATAAATCAGAATTTGAATTAGCTAAACAATATTATAAAGATAAAAATTATAATGAATCGGCTAAATTATTTTTAAATTTAACAATGCAAAATGATATAAGATCTTATTCTTATCTTGGTGAATTTTCTGGATTAGGATTAGGTGGAATAAAAAAAGATTGTCAAAGAACAGCAATGTTTTTATTTAGTGGAATGAAAGAAGGCGATTGTAGATCTATAAAAATTATTTCTGATTTTTATAAAAATGGAGTTTGTGTAAAAAAATCTGAAATAAAATATAAAAAATATTTAAAAGAATATAATAAATGTATAAAAAAATAGGAGATTAAAATGGCAAATAAATTTTTTACAGAATTAGGAAAGAATATTGATTCTATTATAGAAGAATCTACAAAAAAAACAGAAGAAATTTTAAAAGAATCTGAAAATAAAATTGATACATTTGTTAAAAAAATAGATAGTTTTTTAGAAAAAGAAATTATTTTAAAATATAATGTAAATAATTTTAAATTTAATAATAAAAAAGATTTATCTATTGATTATAAATTAGTTGGAAATATTTTATATGTTGTATTAAAAAATAATAAAACAAATGAAATAGACGCTTTTGATTTAGATTTATCTAATATAGAAAATATAGAAAAATTTAAAACTATTGAAATAAAAGATTTTTTCTTAAAAGAAAAATATTTTTTAATTTCATTAAAATAAAATGGAATTTTATAAGCAAAGAATAATTCTTTTTACAATAATTATTTTTCTTATTATTGTAATTAGTTCTATTTTTCCAACATTTATAAATAATCAATTAAATATTCAACCTGTTACTTTAAAAGAAATATCTGATAGTTCATTTTTAATAAAAATAAATAAAAAACAACAATTATTGATTCAATCTTTATCAAAAATAAAAAATGAAAAACAAAGAAAGTTATTAATTAAATTAATTCAAGATCATAATTTTGAATTTAAAAGAGAATATTGGTTCACTTTTTTTATTCAATCAAATAATATACTTAATATTTATATTAAATCAAAATATATTGATTTAATTTATAATATATTAGAAGATAATAACTATTATATAATTGAATTAACGGAAATTTATTCAGAAGACAATAAAATAAAATTTTTTACAAAAGTAGAAAAAGAAAATCCTTTTATTAAAGATCTTTTTTTATTACAGAAAAATTTGATATAATTAAAAAAAAAGAGGTTTATATAATGAAAAAATATCTAAAAAATACTATTTTAGGTTTATCAACTTTAACTTTACTATCTTCAAATCTATTAGCATTAAATTTATGTAATGTAAAAAATGTTAATATTAATAAAACACCAGATAATATAAAATGGTTAAAAACAAAAGATAAAATAGGTGATATAGAATTCTATAAATATGAAAAAGTTCTTCCAAAAGAAAAATGTTATGTTTATACTGATAAAAAAACAAAAAAAATTACTAAAATTAAAAGATCAATAGAAACTAAATATCCTACAAGACCACCTGTCATTTTAGATAATGCTAAATTTAAATTAGGTGAATTAATGTATATAAAAGAAGGAACAAAAGAACCTGTAAAATTTCAAACAAAAGATATTAAAGAATATTATGAATATTTAAATAAATTTAGATATCAATTAAGATTTTATAAAGCAACATATTTAGATAATATTAAAATAGCAACAATATTTTCAACATGTAAAAAACCTGGTGAAGAATGTAAAACTGTATTTAATGAAAAAGATATTAATTTAGATAAAAGAGCTTTTAAAAATCAATCAGATAGATTGATTAATTCTATTGTAGAAAAACAAAAATTAAAATTAATAGGTACTCAACCAATTAGATAAGCATTAAAAGCTTATCTATTTTTTTATATAATTAAATAAATCTTCAGTACTTCTCATACCAATTTTCATTTCTTTTAATGGAATTCCTTTATTATTTGTTATCCAAAAAGAAGGTGTTCCAGGAACCATTAAATCAACAGGAATAAAATCTTTATCTTGATTTATATATACAGGTAGATAATTTTTATTAATATAAGTAATTATTTTTTTATCCTTCCTTAACATTTGTTTTGCAATTGAACAAAAATGACAAGTTGTTGAACCAACCATTATAAATAAATCTTTATTATTTTTTTTATCTAAAGCTAAATTATATGCAGTTTTAAAATCAATCCAATTTATTTTTTGATCATATTTTTTAGAATTTAAATAACTATTATTATCCTCTTTTGGATCTGAATAAATATCATTTGCATATAAAGATACTGCAATTAATATGCTTCCTACTATTATTTTTTTTAACATATTTTTCTCCATTTTTTTTATTTATATAAATTTTAACAAATTATTTATTATAAAGAACTTTTAATTAATTAGTATTAAAGCTTATTTTTCTTATAATTATATCTATATAACAAATTAACTCATTTTTATGAGAAAAATAAAATTAAAGGAATTGTTATGACAAACGAAATGTATAAAGAATCTGTAGATTTATTAAATAAATGGGCTTATCATTATTATACTTTAGACGATCCAATTGCGACGGATAAAGAATATGATACTCTTTATTTTAAAGTTAAAGATTTTGAAGAAAAAAATCCGTCATTAATAGATAAAAATTCTCCAACTCAAAGAGTTGGATATAAATTATTAGACGGATTTAAAAAAGAAAAACATATTGAAAAAATGTATTCTTTAGACGATATTTTTAATAAAGAAGAACTTTTTGAATGGTTTTCAAAATTACCTAAAAATGTTGAACTATATGAAGAACCAAAATATGACGGACTTAGTCTAAATATTTTATATAAAAATGGTTCTCTAATTTCAGCAATAACAAGAGGTGACGGAGAAGAAGGTGAAAATGTTACAGAAAATGCTCGTTTTATAAAAGGAATTCCACTAAGTATTCCTTTTAAAGGTACTATTGAAATTCGTGGAGAAGTTGTTATTATGAAGGAAGATTTAGAACCTATTAATAAACTTCGAAAATCAAGAGGTGAAAATTTATTTTCAAATCCAAGAAATGCTGCAGCTGGAAGTTTAAGAAATTTTGATAGATCTAAAGTAATAGAAGCAAAACTTCACTTTACTCCATATGGTATAGGATTTTCTGAAAAAAGATTTTCTAAACAAACTGAAATTTATCAATTTATTATTGAACAAGGTTTTAGTAATTGGGGTACTAATGAAATTGAAGTTTTTACTTCAGCTGAAGAAATTCTTGATAAATATGAAAATATGATTAAAAATAGAGATAACTATCCAATGTTATTAGACGGAATGGTTATTAAAGTTAATGATTTACATATGCAAGAAGATTTAGGTTTTACTTCAAAATATCCTAAATGGGCAATAGCATTTAAATTTCCAGCACTTGAACAAGTAACTAAAATTAAAGACGTTATTATTCAAGTTGGTAAAACAGGTGCAATTACACCAGTAGCTATTGTAGAACCTACTGATTTTGAAGGAGTTGTTGTTGAAAGAGTTACATTACATAATTTTAATGAAATTAAAGACAAAGATCTTAAAATTTTTGATAAAGTTATTTTAATTAGATCTGGAGACGTAATTCCAAAAATAGTTAAAGTATTAAAAGATAGAAGAGAAGGTAATGAAAAAGACATTATTGTTCCTTCGAAATGTCCTTGTTGTAATACAGAGTTAGTTAAATCAGAATTATTTAATTCTGACGAAGAAGGCTCTATTTTAAAATGTCCAAATACTGAATGTTTAGATATTATTAAACAACAATTAATATCTGCAGTTAGTAAAGACGCTTTAAATATAAAATCTTTAGGTGAGAAATCTATAATTGAATTAGTTGATAAAAATTTAATTAAAAAAGTTTCTGACTTATGGTCATTAACAAAAGAAGATTTTTTAAAATTAGAAGGATTTAAAGATAAAAAATCTGAAAAAATTTATCTAGCTATTCAAAATATAAAGGGAAATATTCCTTTAGATAAATTTATTTATACTTTATCAATTGATTTAATTGGTAGAAGTGCTTCTAAAAAGCTCGTAAAAGCTCTAGGAGATAAAATTATTTATCCAGAAAGATATTCTCTTACAAAAGAAGATTTTCTTTCTGTAGAAGATATAGGTGAAGCTATGGCAGAATCTATTGTAACTTATCTTGAAAATAATTTTGCAAAAATTATTGAATTAAGAGAACTTTTAAATCCTGTTGTTCCAGAAAAAATTGAAATTAAAGAATCTCAATTAACTGGTAAAACAATTGTTATTACAGGAACATTAAGTAAATCAAGAGATTTTTATAAAAAACTTGCAGAATTAAATGGAGCTAAAGTAAGTGGTAGTGTTAGTAAAAAAACAAACTATTTACTTGCTGGAGAAAAAGCTGGTTCTAAACTTGAAAAAGCTGAATCATTAGGTGTAGATATATTAAATGAAGAAGATTTTCTTTCTTTAATAAACTCTTAAGTATAAAATTAATAAAATAATAAAAAAGGATTTAACATGTCAACATTAGCAAAAGAAATTATAAAAATAACAGGAATTAATTGTACAAAAGATTTTAAATATGATTGTATAGAAAAAATAGATAATGTATTAGATAATTCTAAAGATTTAACTAATGAAGCATTAGTTAATAAAATTATGAATGATCTAAAAATTAACTTTCCAAACAAGAAAGAAATAAAAGATCATATCCTAGAGATTTTAAAATAGACTAGTTTTTCTAGTCTATTTTTTTATAAGCTTTTTAAGCTCATTTATTGTATTATAGAATCTTTGCATAATAGTACTATCTTTTACTTTTTTATCACTATCATTACCTTCTTCTTTTTCTTTCAATAATTCTTCTTTTACTATTTCTTGAATAGCATTAATTATTTCTGGATCTAAAGAATCTTTAAGTTTTTTTAAATTATCATTTAATTCAGATTTTGTTTCTTTTTCTTCGTCAGCTAATAATATATATCTATCAATTTTAGCTTTTGGAACTTCTTTTTGTTTAATATACTTTAAATAAGTTTCCATAGTATCTAAATCAACTGCTAATTTATTTTCACCAGTTCTAAAAGTATCTATTGCTTTACTTAATAATCCTGCTTTTACTTTTGCTATATTTGGCTTACCTTCTTTATCTTCTAAGCCTTCTATTTCAGCAATTTTAGTTCTTATTTCTTCTTCAACAAGTTTTTTATCTTCTTGTAAAATAGTTATTTCTTGTTTACCATTTTTTATTATATTGTAAGCTTCTAATATTACTGATTTATTATACTTTTGTTCAAGTTCGTTCATTTATAAACTCCTTATTTTTTATTTTTTAATTATACTATAACTATAAAATAACAACTTGGAGAAGAGATCATGAATACACTATCTTTAAATAATTTATTAAAAAAAGAAGATTTTATTTTGTTAAAAAAAGATTTATCTCTTGATTCATATAAAGAAAAAAAACTTTTTTTATATAAAGATTTTTTTCTAAAAGAAATTTCTAATATTAAGAATAAAAATTTAAAAAATTTCTTATTTTTATACATTATTGAAAATAATATCTCTGAAGTTGAAATAAATATATAAAATAAGATTTTATAATAGAATTTATATAAAATTTATATAAAATTTATTAAATATTAATAAGGAAAATTTATAATGAATAATGAAGATATTAAAAGGTTATTAAATATATCAAACATAGATTATTTAAAAATAGATAAAGATACATTTAAGTTAATATATATAAATGAAAATAATTCTTTTTCTAAAGAAATTATTGATAAATTATTATTAGGAATACCTTTTTTTGAACTTTTTTTTATTGAAAAAATTTCTAAAGAATCTTTTATTAATTCATTGACTTTATTTATGGAATCTTCTTCTAAAAATATTGTTTTATATCCAAAAATTTTTAATGGAAAAAAAGAATTTTTATCAGAAATTACTTTAACAAAGGAAGAAAAAAGTAGTTCAATAATTCTAACTATAAAAGATATTTCACAATTAATATCTTTTAATGAAAAATATAATAAATTACAAAATATCTTAAATAATACATTAAATAATATTGATTTAGGTTTATTGATATTTGATTTAAATTTAAACATAATTTTTAAAAATTCTTTTTTAAAAGAATTTAAATTTAATATTAATAATTTAAAATTATTTATTAATGAATTTAATAAAAATCATGAAAAAATATTTTTAGAAACAATAAATAATAAAAAATATAAAATTACAATATCTTATTTTTTTGATAAAAATACTATATCTGGATATACATTATACATACTGGAAATAACAGATATTTTATCTTTAAAAGACAAATTAATAAAATTAGAAGATTATAATCAAATAACTGGATTACCAAATAAAAATTTACTCGAAAAAAAAATTAAATCATTTAAATTTATAAATAAAGATATATTTTTAGTTTTATTAAATATTAATTCATTTAAAGATATTAATAAGAATTATTCAAAAGAAGAAGGTGATTTTCTTCTTAAAGAAATTTCTTTTAAACTTAATTCTTTATTTAAAAATAATTTAAGAATTAATTTATTCTTTATTCCAGCTGATAATTTTTATTTTATTATTGAAGATCAAAGTAATTTAAATCTTTTTTTGAAAAAAATAGATAAATTATTTAATAATGAAATAGATATCGGAATAAATAGTATTAAAATAGACTATACAATATCTATTTCAAAATTAACAAATAATAAATTATTTTCAACTTTATTTAGAGAAGTTGATATAGCTTTATATTATGCTAAAGATAAAAAAAATAAAATTAATTTTTTTAATAAAAATCTAAAAAATAAATTTCATAAAAAAATATTTTTTGAAAAAAACATAAAAACAGGCTTATTTAATAAAGAATTTGAATTATTTTATCAACCACAAATAAATTCTAAAAATAATGAACTCATTGGATTTGAATCATTAATTCGTTGGGTAAAAAATAATAAATTAATATCTCCTAATGATTTTATTCCAATTTCTGAAGAAAAAGGATTTATTATAGATATTGGATATTTTATTTTAGAAGAAGCATTTAAACAGGCTTATTTATGGGATATAAATAATTATGACTATAAATCATTATCAATTAATCTTTCACCTAAACAATTAAATGATAAATCTTTAATAAAATATATTAAAAATTTATTTAATGAATATAAAATATCTCCAAAAAAAATATCATTTGAAATAACTGAAACATGTTTATTTGATAATCCAAATAAATCTATATCTATATTAAATGAATTAAAGAAATTAGGTGTAAAAATTTTAATAGACGATTTTGGAACAGGTTTCTCTTCATTATCTTATTTAAAAAAATTACCAATAGATAAATTAAAAATAGATAAAATTTTTATTGATAATATAGAAAATAATAAAGAAGATATTTTAATTATTAAAACAATTATTGATTTAGCAAATAATTTTAATCTAGATATTATTGCAGAAGGTGTTGAAAATGAAAATCAATTAAATATTTTAAAAGAAATGAACTGTTTTGAAATACAAGGTTATCTTTTTAGTAAACCGTTAAATTCAATTAATGCTACAAAATTTATAAGTACTTTTTAAGATATATTAAAGTATAATATATAAAATAAGAATAGGATTTTTAATAATGATTAAACAAGAATTAATTGATTTTTTAAATAAAAATAAACAAACTCAAAATGAAAAATCATTAAAAGATTTACCAACACCTGATCAATTAAAAAATAATGTTAAAGCTGCCAAAAGAATAATAGATAATTTATTTTCAGGAAAAAGAATGTTAATTGTCGGTGATTATGACGCAGACGGTATATTTGCTACAACAATATTATATTCTTTTTTAAAAGAATCTGGTTTTGAAAATCTAGTTGAATATATTATTCCTTCAAGATTAAAAGACGGTTATGGTTTAAGTAAAAATATTATAGAGTATGCAAAAGATAAATTATTTGATTTTATTGTTACAGTAGATAATGGTATAGCTGCTGTAGAGGCTATAGATATAGCTAATAGCTATGATATTGAAGTTATAATAACAGATCACCATACTGCACCAAAAGTACTTCCTAATGCAAATATAATAGTTAATCCAAGAGTACCAGGTGAAACATTTCCATATACTCAGATTTCAGGAGCAACTGTTGCTTGGTATTTAGTTGCAGCATTAAAAAAAGAATTAAAATCTAATATAAATATTTCTGATTATTTAGATTATGTTGCAATAACTATTGTTTCTGACGTAATGCCATTAAATGATATTAATATTCCTTTATTAAAATTAGGATTAAAAAAAATAAAAGAAAGAAAAAGATTATTTTATAAATTATTATGGAATGATTGGGTTGCACCTACTATCGACGAAGTTTCTTTAGGATTTAATTTAGTCCCAATGATTAATGCTATTGGAAGAATTGACGACGCAAATATAGGAGTAAAATTATTTTTATCTGAGGATAATAATGAAATTAAAAAACTCTTCAATTTCTTAAAAGAAACTAATGAAAAAAGAAAAGTTCTTTCAAGAAATTATGTTAAAGAAGCTGAAAAATATTTGAACAACTTAAATATTGAAATTTCAGACGTTATTATTGTAAGAAATAAAGATTTTCATGAAGGAATTGTTGGTATTATTGCTGGTAAATTAGCTGAAAAATATCAAAAACCTGCATATGTATTAACTTATAATAAAGAAAAAGATATTTGGAAAGGAAGTGCTAGAAGTTATGGAGACGTTCATTTATATGATTTAACTAATAAAGTTAATGATCTATTATTAGGTTTTGGTGGTCATAAAGGTGCTGTTGGCTTATCATTAGAAGATAAAAATTTTTTATTTTTTAAAAATAGATTAGAAAAAGAAGCTTCTTTATTAGATAAAAATTTATTTGTTGATAGATCAACTATAATTATTGATTATGATTTAAAAGATATTGATATGGAATTTATTAATTTTCTTAAATTATATTCTCCATTTGGACAAGGAAATCCTAAACCTAAATTTAAAACAAAAGTAAATGTTTTTATTGAAAGAGAATTAAAAGAAGGTCTTCATTATAAAGTTAATTTAATAGACGATTATGGTAATAAATATATTGGATTATTTTTTAATATTGAAAAAGAAGAATTTTTAAAAGATATTGAAAATAAAATGGATATTATATATGAACCGACATTATCTTATTCTTTAAAAAACGATTCTTTTTCAATTGAATTTATTTGTTCTAAAAACTTACTATAACAAAATAATCTATTTTTAGGTTATTAAAATTTAAAGGATAAATTATGAATATTAATTCATTAAATATAGTATCAAAGCTTGTTATAGCTTGGGATTTAGACGGAACTTTAATTGACTCTTTACATAGAGTTTCTTATAAAAATAATGGTGAATTTGATTTAAATTATTGGATTGAACATTCAACAGAAGAATATATAATGAAAGATTCTTTAATGCCTTTATCAGCATTATTTTATGAATTTCAGAAAACAGGATTTAAACAAATTTGTGTAACAGCAAGAGATTTAAATGAAAGTGATTTTAAATTTTTTAAAAAACATAATTTAAATTTTGATATGATTTTACATAGAGAAGATTCTAAAGAATTAGACGATATTCTAAAATCAAAAAAACTAAAATCTTATTTAGAAGAAGAAGGAAGAATTCCTTTTTTAGCTTTTGACGATAAACAAGAAAACCTAGAAGTTTTTGATAAATTTTCATTTAGAACAATGCATGCAAGATATCTAAATGAAAAATTATTAAGAAACTCATTTGAAGAACTTGATTTTAAACCAAGTTCTTTTTTATAGAAGATTTTTCTTCTATAAAATCTTTTTAAGAAAAAATTCTTTCAGTCCATTGTGTTAATTTACCTCTTTCAACTTTTTCTAATTTAGTTGCAAATATATTAACTTCTTCATTTTCTTTTGTTGTGTTTTCTAATAATACATTTAATCCATTAGTGTATTTATTAATAAAAGGATTATCTATTTGTCTATTTGATCCTATACATACAACTTTACAATCTGAATCTAATCTAGATAATACTGTTTGTAAAGATTTTTTACTAAAATTTTGAATTTCGTCAATAATAACATAAGACTTTGTTATAGTTCTACCTCTAATACCACCAACCCACATAGTTTCGATATTATATTTTTCAATCATTTCTTCTATTTTATTTTCTATTTCTTCTTCAGTTGATTTCTTCTTTGTTTTTTTTGCTCTAACTATAATATCCAATGTATCATATAAAGGATAATTATAAATTTTAAACTTCTCCTCATTACCAGATAAAAAACCAACTTCTTCACCTTTATCAACTGATTCAATAGAATTTCTTATATAAATTATTTTATCATATCTTCTCATTTGAACATTTCTTAATCCTGCGGATACAGCTAATAAAGTCTTTCCACTACCAGCAAGAGCTTCTATTAGTACAACATTAAAATCTTTATCTAACATACCAGCTAATGCAAATTTTTGACCAATATTATCCTTTCTAGGTTTTATTTCATTTTTATTTAATTCTTTTTCGTCAATAGCTATAAATTTTTTATCTTTTATATAACCTAATAATTCTTTTTTACCACATTTTAATAAATAACATTTATTTTCTTCTTTATGTTTAGGATTTATATCATATATATTATGTCCATTTTTAGCTAAATTATCTACTTCAATTTCTTTAATAAATTCTAAATCATATTCTTTTTTTCCATAAGATAATGTATCTGTATTTAAATTCATTGAAATAGCTCTAATTCTACACATACCGTCTAATGTTAAAAATATAGAATTATTATCTATTTTTCTATAAACATAATTTGCTATTTCTAAAATCTTTCTATCATTTATTATATGTTTATCTACATTCTTTAATTTATAATCTTCCATAGAAATAATATCTATTCTTAAATTACCTTCTTTTATTAATAAACTAACTATTTGAATAAAATTATCTTTTTTATCATTTATGAATATTTTTTTTGTATTTATTACTTCTGCAATTGATAATATTCTTGAAAACTCTCTTGCTTGAAAATTTATTTCGTCAAATCCACTTTTTTTCATATCTAATTCGTCAATAACTGTTTCAGGTAAAATAATTAAATTTTCTCCATTTTGACTTATTTTAAATAAATTATTTGCGTCACTCAATATAATATTTGTATCTAAAACATATGTTTTATTAAACTTTTCCATAATCAAAACTCCTTATTTTTAATATATACATTCTATCATATTTAAATTTTTTTAAAGCATTTTTTTAACTACTTATAAGCTATATATTGATATAATTATTTAAATAAAAAGGAAAGGATTTGTTATGAATAACAATGAAAAAAAAGACTTAAATTCAATAATTTCTTTGAAATTTTTCTCAACTTTTTTATTAGTTTTATTTTTAATTTTAACTCAAATAAAATCAAATGTTGATACAACTTTTATAAAAGTTATTGCAGGATTGTATATTTCAACTAAGTTATCTTCATATTTATTTATATTCTCATTAAAATTTGAAGTTATACTTAATAATACTATAAAACAGGTAACATTATTATCTTATCTTTTATATTTAATAAATAGAAAAGATCTATCAGAAGAAAATTATTCTTCTGATATTATTTCTTCTTCAGGTTTACCTATATAATAACCTTGAGCATAATCAATTTCAAAATCTTTAATTAAATTCATAATATCTTCATTTTCAACAAATTCTGAAATAATTTTTATATTTAAAACCTTAGCCATACTTACAATAGATTTTACTATTATTTGATTTTTCTTATTTTCATTTATATTTTTTATAAAAACACCGTCAATTTTTAAATAATCAACATTTATATCAAGTAATCTTGAAAAATTTGAATTATCTGAACCAAAATCGTCTATAGCTAATTGAAAACCTATTTTTTTTATTTCAATAAGCTTTTCTAATATAAAATCACTTTCTTCAGAAAAAGTAATATTTTCTAAAATTTCTAAAACAACTCTTTTTGGATCTATATTATATTCTTTAATTTTATCTTCTAAAAAAGATAAAAAATTACTTGATCTTAAATCTCTTTCAGTTATATTTAAACTAAATTCTATATTTTTCTTATCTTTAAAATAATTAAATGATTTATCAATAATTATTTCAGTGATATTCATTATTAAATCTAGTTCTTCAGCATATTTTATAAAGAAAAAAGGACTAATTATTTTTCCGTCAATTTTTCCTCTAGCTAATACTTCATATTTTTCTATTTTATTTGTTTTTAAATTATATATTGGTTGATAATATGGATAAATTTCTTTTTCTGATACAAGATATTTTGTTTTTTCTTTCCAACCTAAAGATTCTTTTATTTTTAATACTTCTGGATCATTTTTATCATAAAAATAAATATTATTTTTAGTTTTTTTTGCTAATGTTAAGGCTAATTCAGCATTAATTGAGGAAATATCTTTATTTTCTTCTTCTATTTTTGATATACCAAAAATAAAATTTATTTTTTTATTCTTATAAAGTGAACAATCTTTCTCTAAAAATTCTTTAAATTTTCTTATTTTATTTAAAATTATATCTTTTTCATTATCTTCTATAAAAAATATATATTTGTTTGCAACAGCTTTAAAAACTTTAAATGTTTCAAATTTAATCATTTTCGATTCAATTAAAGTTTTTAAATTTACAATACTATTAATTGATAAAAATTCTCCTAGTTTTGAAAAATTTTCTACTTCTAAAATACATAAATAATTAAATTTTTTAGAATTAATATTAAATTCTAAACTTGTTTTTTCTAAAACAGGAAGTCTTTTTAAATCAGATATTTCTTCTCTTAAAGATATATATCCTATTTTTTTCCCATTTTTATCAAATTTTGGAAAAATTAACACTCTTTCCCATAAAGAAATTTTATCTTTATTTATATTATGAACAATACCTATCCATTCTTCATTATTATTTAATTTATTCCATAAATCTTTAAAACATTTTTTATCTTGATTTGGGTGTTTTATTATAGAATGATTTTTACCAATTAATTCTTCTTTTGAATATCCTGTTAATAATGAAAAAGCTTTACTTATAAAAGTAATTCTTCCATTTAAATCTGTTTCTGTGTATAAAAGAAATTCTGAATTTTCTTTTTCTATACAAAATTTTTTCATTTTATTTTCCTTCCATAAATAAAGATAATTTTTCTTTTAAAACTTGTGGTGTAAAAGGTTTTACAATATAGTTATTAACTCCAGCTTTTAAAGCTGTTATAACTTCTTTTTTCCCACCTTCTGTTGTTACCATTATAATAGGTATAAAATCATTTTCAGATCTAACTTTTTTAACTAATTCTAATCCATTAATTACAGGCATATTCCAATCTGTTATTAATAAATCTATTTTTTCTTCTTCGAAAATATTAAAAGCTTCTTCACCGTCATTAGCTAATAATATATCATTATAACCAAGCCTAACTAAAGAATTTTTAATTATTCTCTGCATTGTTTTACTATCGTCTACAACTAAAATTTTCAATTTTATTTCTCCAAATTAAAATTTATTTAATTATAGCTAATCTTTTAATTTATTTTTAATTAATAATATTTTTTTAATTAATAATATTTTTATTATATTTTGATATAATTTAAAAAAATAAGTAAAGAGGTATTTTCATGAAAAAAATAATTTTATCATTAGCTGTCTTTTCTCAAATTATATTTGCTTCAAATATAAATCAGACAACAAATCAGACAACAAATAATAATTCTTCAATTGAAAAATTGGTAACAAATATAAAAGACGAAACAAAAGTTAATTGGAAATCTTTTAAAGATTTAACAAAAAATTTTAAAAATAATTCTTTAAGTATTCAGAAACCAGTTTTACTATTTATTGCAACAACAACTTGTAATTACTGTAAAAAACAATATGCAATATTTAATTCTGACAAAAATTTTGTTAATTATGTAAATAATAATTATTATCCTGTAATCGTATTTCAAGATCAAGAAAAAAATCTAAATCCTGCATATACAACAAATATAACTCCTACTTTAATGATTTTAAATCCAATGGATTTAACTCAAATGACTCCAGATAATACAAAAGGCATTCATTCTTCAGAAGAAATTCTCTATTATCTTCAACAAGTAAAAAAAGGTTATCTAACTTACCTTAAATCAAATTATCTATTAAAGAAATAAAAGGATTTAAATGAAATCAATTGTTGTTAATAAAGAAGAAGATATTCCTAAAAATTCAAAATATATTATAGATATTGATAAAGGAATTTCTTATTTAAATAACTTTTTAAAAAATACAAAAAGTTATAATAAAAAATTTTTAAAAATCGAAAAAAAACTAAAAGAAACAGGTAAATATATTTCTCATGATTCTTATAAAAATTTTGCTAAAAAACACCTATATAATGAGTTTAAAGAAGAATTCTTCGATAAAATGTATCCAGAGAAAAACTTTTCTGATTATGATTTAAATTCATATATTATAGGTATTTATTTAGTTTCATTAAAAAAGAATGTAAATTTTAATATTAATAAAATTTATGCAAAAACTATTCAGGAAATTTCAGAAAAAGTTATACTCTAAAAAAAAATTTGGAGATAATAAATGTCTATAGAATCAAAAGGGATTTTAAAAACTTATTCAACTTTAACAAAAGAGGAAAAAAATTTTGTATTAGATTTATTTAATACAAATAACAATCCTCTTATTTCAGATAATAAAATTATTCAATATTTTTCATTAATTAATTCTAAATATTTCTTTTTATACTCTAATGATAAAAAACTTATCGGTGGTGTTAATATTAATAAAATTTTAAATAATGTTTTTATAAATTTTTTATATGTAAAAAAAGATTTTATTAGAATGGGTTTTGGAAATAAATTAATTGAATATGTATTAAATAAATATTGTCAAAATAATATTTATTTTGAATTAAATACAGATAATAATAGATATAAAGCTCAATTTAACTTTTATAAAGAATATGGATTTATTTTTAATAAACATATAGGTAATTCAAATATTCTTTTTTTAAAGGAAAAAAGTGAACATTGTTAATTTAATGTTCACTAATCTTCTATATTAACTTCTTTATGTATATCTACACCATTATTATTTTTTTCAAAAAAATTCTCAATATCATTAAAACTACTGTTTTTTTTTGAATCAACTTCTTTATAATAAAATCCATTATTTGATTCTTTTTTTATATTATTGTTTTTCCTTAAATTAACTTTTTTATCTTTTTCAAAAGTTGCACTTTTAAATGTTATTTTAGCCTCAACTATTGTTGTTAACAATATTATAGATAAAAATATATATTTCATTTTTCACCTTCTTTTTATAGATTTTTAATTTTAAATTAGATAATATATATTATATTATAAAAAAGAATAAAGGTTTTAAATAAATGAAAAAAACAATAGATTTTAATTTTCTAGTAGATAAACAATTTAATGAAAATATTAACTTTATAAATAATAATTGGATATTAACAAAAATAAACTTTAAAAGAAAATTATATTTAGAATTATCTGAATTAAATTTAATATTAATAGACAAAAGTTTTAATGAAAAAAAAGATTTTAATAAAGATATTTTTGATATTAATATTATTAATATATTAAAAACATTAATATCAATATCTATAATACATTCTTTTAAAGAATATGAATTACAAGCTAAAGAAATTGATTCAACTTTTTCTTTAAGTACTCTTAATGAAGAAGAATTATTTAGTTTATGGTCCGGAAATATAAAACAAAGTCTCTCTTTTTTCTTAGAGTCTTTATATGAAAAAACTAATTATCAAAATAATGATTCTATTCTTAATTTATCTGAAAATACTTTACTTAAATCTATTTTATTTTTAAAAAATGAGGAAAATCATATTTTTTATGACTTACTTATAAGTTTTTTTAATTTTCTAACAATAAACGAATTAAATATAAATAAAATATTTGAATCAATTTCTATATTTAATCAATTTAAAAATTTTATTAAAGAAAATTCTATTTATCGTAAAAATTGGATATATAAAAATAATGAATTAGAAGATATTTTAGTATTTAAAGATCTTATTATAAATGAAAATGTTAAACCAAATGAATTAATTTTAAAATTAAAAGATATATATGTTAAAAAAATCTCATAGATCATTTGCAATAGCAACATTACCATTATTTTTTATTCCATTAAATATAAATTATAATTTAAATTTATTTAATGTTCAAATAAATAATTTAATAAATAATTATAATTTATTAATTAATTCTTTTCTTTCATTAAATTATTTTCAAGATTATCAAAATATATTAATTTTTATTTTATCTTTATTTATTTATTTTTATGCAGCAACATTTCCAGATTATGATAGATATTTAAAAATTTTTTATTCAAAAGAAAATCAAAGTAAAAGATATCTTTACCATAGACAAATATCACATAGCTTATTATTATGTTTTATTATAATTATATATTCTTTATATTATATAAATAATAGTTATTATTTATTAAGTTTATTTTTTGGATTAGGTATATTAACTCATTTAATCGCAGATATGATAACAGGAAGTATTCCAATTTTATTATATGGCCCTTATTATATTAGATTTTCAAGATTAGGAATAACAATATTTTTACCAAAATCAATACATAAAATATTTACAGAAAAATTACCTAAATTTTTAGACAAAAATTATCTAAAAATATTTATACCTATTGGAATTATTAATTTATTTATAGCTTTATATTTTAATAAAATAATAAATTTAAATTATATTTTTTGATAAAATAAAATAATAATTTTATTAGGAACATTTAATGGACAAAAACAATAAAAATTTAAATATATCTGAACACTTAAGAGCTATTCATGATATTCATAATGAACATTACTTTAAAATTTTAAAATACTTTGTTAAAAATATACAAATTGATTATTTAGAAGATTATCAAATTTTTCTTAAAAAGAATTCTATAAATAATTGTAATTCAAGATATGTCTTACATAGTTTATTACAAAATGATTTTCTATCTAAAAGTTTAAAAGAAAAATTATTAGATCTAGATATTCTTCATAAAGAATATCATAAAATAACAGCAGCTTTTTTAAAAAAAATATTATCTTCTAATAAAAATTTATCTGAAGAGTCTTTTGATAAATTTAATAATACAAAAAATCTTTTTGAAACATGTATTTTAGAATCAATAATTGAAGCTGAAAGTTTTGAAAAAAAATATGACGGACTTACTGGTTTTTTTAATAAAAAATATTTCTTTGAAGAAGTTCAAAAACATATTAATAATAAAAATACATATTTTATTATGTCAGATATAGATTATTTTAAAAAAGTTAATGATACATATGGACATGACGCAGGTGATTTTATATTAAAAGAACTTTCTACAATATATAAAAATCAATTAAGAGAAGAAGATATTCTTGGAAGATTTGGTGGTGAAGAATTCATATTTATGATAAATTCTTCTAAAGATAATATAAAGAAAATATTTGAAAGATTAAGAAAAACAATTGAATCAAAAAAATTTCTTTATAATGGTATAGAAATAAAAATAACAACTTCTTTTGGAATTGCTAAAAAAGAAAGTTTTATTGATATTAATAGTTTAGTTAAAATGGCTGATAGTGCTCTTTATAGTGCTAAAAATAATGGTAGAAATCAAATAATATTTTTTAAATAAAAATAAGGAGAAAATATGATAATTTTTAAAAATAAAGAACAAGAGGATTTACTTCCTGATATAGAAAAAATAGTTTTATTTAAAACACTTAAAAGAAATTTAAATGGTGAAACTATTTTTATAGAAAATGTTTTATTTGAAAATAATGAAATTTCTGAATTAATCTTAAATATTAATAATAAATCATTTATTATTAAAAATAAATTAAATGTTTTATTTTTTAGTGTTTTTATTAAAGAAACAGGAGAGAATTTTATTATTCTTGAAAAAGGATTTTTTAATACATTTACATTTTTTGAACTTGATAAAAATAAAAAAATTAAAAATAAATATATTAAATCAATCTTTGATATAAATGAAAATACTATTACTCAAAATGGACATGATATTCTTGAATCTAATAGTTCAATTTCTCATATATCTATTTTTAAATATGAAACTATATTAACTAAAAAAGAATTTAATAATCTACAAGAAATATCAAATATTTTAATTATAGATATTAATAATTTTAATTTATCTTCAAATATAAAAATTGATAATTATTATACGAAATCAATTTTAAAAATTATTGAATATCAAAAAGAAAATTTAGAAGTAAAAAGAATATCTATTTTATTACGTGCTATAAAAAATAAATCAATTACTTCAGTTTATCAAGCATTAATTCAAAATAAAACAGAACAAACTTTTATGTATCAATCTTTACTAAGAATTTCTGATAACAATAAAATTTATCTTCCAAAAGATTTTTTAGATATAGCTTTAAAATATAATTTATATAATGAATTAACTGATTTTGTTCTTGATCATGCTGCAGCTGTCTTAGATACTGATACTTTTTCGATTATAGTCAATATTAATGAACCTGATATTAAATCAGAATATATTAAAAATAAAATTTTATCAATTGTTAAATCAACAAAAGATAAAGAATCTAAATTAATACTTGAAATATTTGATTTAAATAATTTTCAAAAAGATTCATTAAAAGAAATAAAAGATTTTATCTTTTCTTTAAAAGAAGAAGGTGTTCAAATTGTTCTTAAAATTGATAAAGATAATATAGATAATTTAGATTTTTATTTGGAATATAAACCTGACTTTTTTAAAATTGACTATAGATTAATTAAAAATATTTATAATGAAGAAAGTAAAGATTCTTTAAGAAAAATTTCTAAATTCTCTAAAGATCATAATGTAAAAACAATAGCAACTTATATAGAAAATAGAGATATATTTGAAGAAGTTACAAAATTAAATATTGATTATTCTTTAGGATTTTTATTTGGAGATCCATTAATCTTAAATATTTAAACACTAGATTTTATTCTAGTGTTTATTTTCTATCAATAATTTTATCAATAATCCCATATTTTAAAGCTTCTTTTGCTGACATAAAAAAATCTCTATCAGTATCTTTTTCAATTTCTTTTAAACTTTTACCTGTATTTTTAGCCAAAATTTTATTTAAAATATTTTTTAAAGTTAAAATTTCTTTTGCTGTTCTTTCTATATCACTAGCTTGTCCTTGAGCTCCACCTAATGGTTGGTGAATCATTATTCTAGAATTTGGTAAAGAAGCTCTAATATCGCCAGCAGCTAAAAGAAAACTTCCCATTGAACAAGCTTCTCCAATACATATTGTTTTTACTTTTGGTTCAATAAATTTCATTGTATCATATATTGCTAATCCAGCAGTTATTACACCACCTGGTGAATTTATATACATTTTTATATCCTTTTTATTGTCTTCTGCTTCTAAAAATAATAATTGAGCTACTATACTTGTTGACATTTCTTCTGTTATTTCTCCACTTAACATTATTATTCTATCTTTTAATAATCTTGAATATAAATCATAAGCTACTTCATTTCTTCCTTTACTTTCTATAATTACTGGTATATGAGACATTTTCTTCTCCATTTTATTTTATTTTAAGCTATATTATTATATACTTTTTTTATAAAAGAAAAAAGAACTGCCAATCCTCTTTTTTTATTTTATTTAACTCCTTTATTCATTTAAAAGAAAAGACTCTTTTTCTTAGAGTCTTTAATTCCATTTTTTTACTTTTTTTTATATTTTTTATATAAAATTTATATACTTAAAAATTCATATATATATTATGTATATAGAAGAGGATAAAAAATGCTAAAAATAATAATAATATCTACAATCATATTCTCAAAATTGTTTTCATACAATGACTTTTATGAAGTAAAACAAGAACCAACTCAAATTAAAATTAATCCAAAATTTATTTATAAAAAAGGATTTAAATTAAAACTTATTTATAAATTTAAAATAGAAGGAAGAGTTGTTTCAAGTAAAAAATATAATTGGGATTCATTTGCTGAAATATTAACTCATGACATAGGTATAGTTTGGGGAAAAGTTTCAAAAACAAATATATTTGATCAATTTAATTGGAATCAAAAACAAAGATTTTTAATATATTCTATTAGAGAAGATAAATTAAATAAAATTGGTGGAGCAAAATATGTAAATAGTCATATTGCAAATATACATTTAATTCCAAAAGATTGGTCAATAGAAAGTAAATTAAATCAAATTAAACCATATGATATTATAGAAATAGAAGGTTACCTTACAGACGTATATAGTAAAAGACGAATGATTTTAACTTCAATATCTAGAACAGATTCAGGTCCAGGAGCATGTGAAGTAATATATGTCACCAATATAAAATTTAAACATAAACGTAAAGATAATTACTTTTACACTAAACATAAAAATAAAATAATTGATACTCATAATATGGATTTTAAAACACCAGGTAAAGGTACTAGAGCTTCTGATTATTTTAGATAACTTTATATTACTTATTTAAGTTATTTTATTAACTTTAAAATTAAAAATAAAGGATATATTATGAAAAAAGTATATTTAGCAGGACCAGAAGTATTTAAAGTTGACTCAATTAAAATTGGAAAAAAATTAGTTAAGAAATGTAAAAAGTATAATTTAAAAGGATTGTATCCATTAGATAATATTATTGAAGGTACTACAAAAAAAGAATTATCTAAAAATATATTCTTAGCAAATAAAAAAATGATTGAAAAAGCAGATTATGTTATTGCTAATTTAAATCCATTTAGAAGTAATACAGAACCAGATAGTGGAACTGTATGGGAAGTTGGTTATGCATTAGGTTTAGGTAAAAAAGTTTATGGATATATTAATAATCCTAATCTTCAATATATTGAAAGAATTCCAAGTTATGAAAAATTTACTTTTGTTGGAAAAATGGAAGGAACTGTTGTAGATAGTGACGATATGATTATTGAAGATTTTGAAAATCCTTTAAATTTAATGATTACTGAATCTGTAATTATTTGTGATTCATTTAAAGAATGTTTAAAAAGGATAAAAAATGAATCTATTTAGAAAAACAAAAAAAGAGATAGATCAAGAAATAGAATCAAAAAGACCTTTAGCAAAAACAAAAATTAAACCTATAAAGTTAGAAGTATTTTGGTTAGGAAAAAAACAAGAAATCGAATTTTTTTCAAAAGAAGAATTAGTTTGGATTCTTTCTTTTCAAAATCCAAAATATATAAAAGAAATATCTAATAAATATAAAAACTTATTAGATATAGAAGGTTTAGGTAAAGGAATAAAAGTTTCTATTAGATAGAAGATTTAATTCTTCTATCTTCTTTTTAAGAAGTAAAAATTAAGTTTTTATTAGATAATATAAAACAAAAAAAAGGTTAGTTATGCTTGAATGTAAAAAATGTATTTTTGGTAAAGAATTATTTAAAAATGAATTTTCTTGTGAAAGAAAAGGTATTGTGATTTCAAATAAAAAAGAAGATTCAAAATTTCCAAAAATATTTAATCCTGAGGAAGTAGAAAGCTGTAATGGATTTATACCTAATGATTTAGATAATCTTTCAATTAAAGAAATCTTAGCAATATTAATTATTGAAGTAAAAAAAGAAAAAGAAGAAAAAGATAATTATATTCCAACTTCACAAGCATTAATTCATTCTATATCAAGAGATATAACAAATGAAGATTCTTTTTTTAAAGAAAACTTATTAAAAAGTTTATTAACTTATATAAATACAATAAGATAAAATGAATAAAAAAGCTTATGTTTATTTTTTAATAAATGATATTGATAATATTGTTAAAATAGGTAGAACAAAAGATTTATATATAAGAATAAACAATTTATTTAATAATGGAAGTTTAATAAATATAGAAAAATCTTTTTATTTAGAAGTTGAATCAGAAGAAAAAGCAAATGATATAGAAAGATTTTTTCATAAAACATTTAAATTATTTCATACACCTTTAGATAAAAAAATTGACGGTTATAATGAATGGTTTGACTTAAAAATTATTCAAAGTAATTATTTTAATTTATGTCTAGAAATTTGTGAAAGAACAAGTCATTTACAACGAAATTATAAAAAAAATAATTTTAAAAAATTAATTCATAAATTTAATTTTAAATTAGAAAAAAAGAAAAAGCAAAATATTAATAAAAAAAATAAAATATCTGAAAAATATCTTTTAATCCCAGCTATAATTTTTTTTAAAACAAATTTTAAAAATTTTACATTAAAAAAAGAATTAAGTATTTTTATAAAAAATTTATTAATTTTAACAAAAGAAGAAAAATTAACACCACTTGATAGAAATACAAATTTTATTGAAATAAGAATAGATAATATAATTTCTCATAAAACTTTAGAAAAATATAAAATATCAAATATTTTAAAAATAAAAAATAAAGCTTTTATATCAAAAGGTAAAAAAGTAAATAAAATTTATAATGAACTTCCTGATATATTAAAAATATTATCTGTTTTAGCTCAAGAAGATTTTATAGAAATAAAAGATTTAAAAAAAATTTTAAAAATAAAAAATATTGAAGTTCCATTAATGAGAAATTTAAGTTTATTTAATTATGAAAAGATAGAAAAAAAAGTTTTTCTATCTATATCAAAAGAAGGCAAAATTTATTTAAATTCTATTCTTAGAGAAGGTAAGTTTAATTATCTGTTAGATCTTTGAAATCTCATAAAATCCTTTTTACATTTTAAAATATCATTTTTAGTTGTTGCGTTTTCTGCACATTTTATAATATCTTTTGGAGCACCTTTACTTTTTAATTTTGAAACAAATTTTAATTTCATTTTTGTAACATTAAAACCTCCAGGAAGTCTATTATTTGACATAATAGATTTTGGAGTTGAACTTGTTTTTTCATTTGAAACTTTTTGTTCAGAATGAAAATCAACTTTATTATAAGAAAATGGGCTAAAAGCAAACAAAGATATAGAACTTATACTTAATAAAATAAAAATTTTTTTATTCATATAAAACTCCTTTTTATTTATATTATAGCATATGAATAAATCATACGCCATAATAATAAACAGGATCCTTTTTTAAATATTTTTTTTTCTGTTCAAGATATTTTTTATATGAAGAAATAATTTCACTAGCTTCATGAAATGTTTTTAATCCATAACTTCTATCATTAATATTATAAAGTCCAAATTCTGGTTTTTTATTTATATTAGCACAATGTTTACCAATTCTTTGCCATTTTTTTAAAAAACCTTTATCCTTATAATGAGGATAATAAAGTCCTTCAAAAAATTCTATTCTAAAAGATTCTTTTTCTGAAAAAAAGTTTTCTAACATAATCTATCCTTTTTTTAATTTTTATCTTTAAAAGATTAGATATGTAATAAGAAGAAAAATAATGAATTACAATATGTAAGTTGATTCCGAAGAAGATCTATTTAAGATCAACTTCGAAATCAAAAATTTCCATGTCAGGTGTCCAAACATGGAGTGTTTTACCCCAGTTTGTCACCTGAACCAATACCCGTGTATTAGAGTCAATTGCTCTAAATACACGGGTATTATTTATAGAAGAAGGTAATTTATACACATTACCTTCTTTTGTTTCTAGTGATTTGATCACATAGTGACCATTTTTTACACTAGAAACATTAAATTTGCTTAGAGTCTCTAAAGACTCAACACTGCTTGACCATATAGCAACTGCTGCAATAATTGCAATAATTGCTACTAAAAGAAAAAGAATTTTTTTCATTGTTTATTCCTTAAAATTAAATTAATAATACGTAATAAAAATATATAATAAAAATATATAATAAAAATATATAACAAAAGAACTCATTAATGAGAATTTTAATTAAAAGGAAAGAATATGACATTCTTAGCATTATTAGACGATATAGCAGCTTTATTAGACGATACAGCTGCTATGACAAAAGTTGCTGCAAAAAAGACAGCTTCAATATTAGGAGACGACTTAGCAGTTAACGCTGAACAGGCTTCTGGTTTCTCAGCAAAAAGAGAATTAGTAGCTATTAAACAAATAGCAATTGGTGCAATAAAAAATAAAATTATTTTATTACCAATTATCTTTGGATTATCTTACATATATCCAATTGCAATAACATTTTTATTAATTGCTGGCGGATTATTTTTAGCATATGAAGGTGCAGAATCATTAATTGAATCTTTTTATCATAATCATGAAGAAGAGAAAGAATCTGATTCAAGTAAAATAAAAGGAGCTATAAAAACAGATTTTGTTTTATCTATAGAAATTATAGTTATTGCATTTTCAACAGTTATGTCAAAACCATTTATAACACAAATGATAACAGTAACAATTATTGCATTTGCTGCAGTTGTTTTTGTTTATGGAATTGTTGCAATGATAGTAAGATTAGACGATTTAGGATTATTTTTAACAAAAAAAGGTTATCCTAAATTTGGAATGTTTTTAATAAATTCATTAACATGGATAATAAAATCATTAAAAGTAATTGGTGTTGTAGCTATGTTTATGGTTGCTGGTTCAATACTAGTTCATAATATTCATATATTACATGAATTTTTTGAACATTTTAAAAATTTAAATATAATGATAATTATGTTTTTAGAATCATTATTAGCAATAATAGTTGGATTTATAATTACATTTATTATTCAAATATATAAAAAAATAGTATCTTCAGTTAAATAACTGAAGATAACTACATAATGTGTAAAAACTATCTTTTCAATGTCCTCATTTTACGTTTACCTTTATATTCTTTACAAGAAATTGGTTCTAATGTTCCATAAGCTTGACCAAATATTTGAACAACAGAAATATCTTTTTTATAATTATTAGAAGTAACAATTAAAAATTTATAACCTTCAACACATTCAACATGTTTTGTATAATCTTTTGATTCATAAGCAGATAATGAAACAATTAATAAAGAAATTATAAAAAATATTTTTTTCATATAAAGCCTTTTTATTTATTATAACAAACAACTATTTAACAAATTCTTAAACAAAAAAATTATATAATAAATAAAAAAGAGGTGATATAAATGGACCTAATTGGAAATATTAAATATTTAGAAGAAAATTATTATTTATTTGATAAAAAAGTAATTGATAATATAAAATCTGTTAAAACAATTAACTATTATATAATTCTAACTAAAGTTTCTTATCCTGTAAAAAATGAAATGATAAATTTAAATAAATTATTAAAAATAAATTCAAAAGAAAAACTAGTAAAAGAAATTAAAAATTCAAAAATATTTAAAATTAAAAACTTAGATAAAAAACCTATTGAAGATATTAAATTAGAATTAATAACAGATTTAATAGAAAAAGCTAATTTAATACTAGAAGAATAAAAGGATTTTAAATGGAAGAAACTTTAATAAATCTCTTAAAAGAATATGGTTACATAATATTATTTATATGGAGTATTATGGAAGGAGAAGTTGGTTTAATAATGGCAGGAATACTTTCTTTTACAGGAGATATGTTTATTGGATATGCTATAGCTGTTGGAGCTCTAGGTGGATTTATAGGAGATCAAATATTTTTTTATTTAGGTAGGTTTAATAAAAAGTTTATTAATAAAGAAATGAAAGAACATAAAAGAAAATTTGCAAAAGCAACATTACTTTTAAGAAAATATGGTTGGTTTGTAGTATTTATTCAAAGATATTTATATGGATTAAGAACAATCATACCAATGGCAATAGGTGTTACAAATTATTCTTCAAAAAAATATGCTTTTATTAATTTAATAAGTGCAATTATATGGGCAACAATAACAATAACATTAGCTTATTTTTTTGGAGAAGAATTATTGTCTTTATTAAATTTATTAAAAGAATATAAATATTTTACATTATTAATTATATTTAGTATAATTTATATTATATACATAAAAACAATTAAGGAATAATATATGGAACAACCAGTGATATATTTTGAAAATTTTTTAACAGAAGAAGATTCTGAATTTTTATTAAAATACATAGAAAATAACTTTAAATTAACAAAAGATAAATATATTTTATATGGAAAAGAAGTTTTTTCACCAAGAAAAACTTGTTTTTTATCAAGAAATAAAGATATAAAATATACATATTCAGGACAAACAAAAGAAACATTTCTCTATGATAATATCATTAATAGATTATCAAAAGAAATTGCAGTTTTTTTAAAAGTTAGTCAAAATTATTTTAATGGTTGTTTAATAAATTTATATAAAAATGGAGAAGATTCTATTTCATACCATAAAGACAACGAATTAGATATGGATAAGAATACATTAATAGCAGTAATATCTTTAGGTGCTGAAAGAAATTTTTGTATTAAAAATGATAAATCAGGAGAAGTTACAAAATTTAAATTAAGTAATGGATCTTTAGCTGTAATGAATCCAATTTGTCAAAAAGAATATAAACACGCAATTTTAAAAGAAAAAAAAGTTAAAGATAAGAGATTATCTCTTACTTTTAGAAATTTTAAATAAAAAATAATACATTTATTTAATTTTTAACAAAAAGATCTAGACTCAATCCGTCAAATAAAGGTAATACGTCTTCTCTTTTTAAACCACCATTTAATACGCCCGGGAAACATAAAGCAACTGAATCATAATTTTTTATATCTTTTTTCAGTTGTTCAATAGAATATTTAATTATATCTAATGTTGATTTATCTTTATAATGAATTTTAGATTGAAATGCACCAATTTTTTTACCATTAAAATCTATAACTTTCCAGCCAAATTTAGAATTAATACCACCAAATTCTTTATCAATACCACTAAAAGATTCTTTAAATACTTTTGCACAACCAGCACCCATAACTAATTCACCAGTTTTTTTAGTTATAGAATTTGCAGTAAATGCAATTACTTCAGCATTACTTTTAAGTATATCACCTTTTATAACTCTTGGAACAAAACAATTCTTATTAAAATTAAAAATAAAACATTTTTTATTTTGTTTATAAGAAAGCATAAAACTATGTTCTGTTCCTTTACTTTTACCGTCCCAAAATGCTATTCCAATATCAGAATAATCCCAAATATCTTTATTTCTAATAAATCCAGCTGATTTACCTTTATTTTCCCAATCAGCTAAAAATTCTTTAATCTTAATATTATTTTCTAAGGCAAATTTTTTAGCTAAAGAATCAGCACCATTAGCACCACCACTAACAATTTCAATTTGTGGATTTTTTTCAATAAACTTATTAATAATAAATGAAAATTTTTCATAATTATCAAATGTTCTAGATCCAATAATAGCTACTTTTACAGGCTCAATTTCTTTTGAATTAAAACCATTTTCCATTAACCATTCAGAAACAATATTTCTATGACAAAAATCACCACGTTTTTCATAACATAAGAAAACAGAGTCATTATACTTAGAATAAATTTCTTTTGGATCTAATTTAGATAGAGTTTCTTCTTTATATATTTTATCATATTCTAAATCAGTCACTAAGCCATTTTTATAGTCATTTAATAGTTTTGCACTTGGAGCTAATTCTTTTGCTTCTATAGCATTTGTAAGCCAATCTGGTGAATATCTAGATATAGACACTAACTGTTTATTTTTTATATTTCTAACATTTGCAAAATAAGAGGTAAAAATCATAATAACTCCAGTTAATTAATTAATAAATTATACAACAATAAATATTAATACTTTATAAAATTCAGAAATTTATATATATCATAAATGATAGCAGTTATATTAATTTTAGTTGGTGCTATAGCACTTAATTTTTACAATCAAAATCTAATTGCAGAAGAAATTAGTTCCTCTGCAATTAAAATTACGAAAGTTGAAAGAATTTCTTTCCTTCCAAAAAAATATAAAATTACTTTAGAAAATGGATAAGTTCTAAAACTAAAAGGAAGATATTCTAAAAGAGGTGGAAAATATACACCAAAAAAAGGAATGTCTTTATATCCTAAATCTAAAGAGGAAGTTATCCTTGAAAATAAAGGAGGATATAAATTTAAACTTAAGATAGATTCTTAGAATCTATCTTTTAACTTTAAGGAAACCTATAATTTAATTAAATAAAAAATATAAAATAAATAAATAGAAGAAATAATGATTGACATTAAAGAAAAATAATAAATCATTAATCTAGCTTCTTTTAAAGATTTTTCTTCAAAAATTTTTTTTATATTAAATCCATAAATAATCAAAAAAAAACAAGTAAGTATAATAGATATTAAATATAAAGGATACAAAGAAGTTGTTTTTATATTTTGAACATTTAACAAAAATAATTTATTTACTAATAAAAAATCTAAAATAAGTCCAGAAAAATAAACTAAATTTAAAACAATAATTGATTTATTTATTTTCATTTGCTTCCTCTAATTTATAATTAAAATTAACTTCTAAAACTTTTACACTTAAATTATCTAAAAATTCTTTTTCTAAAGATTCCATATCAAATTCAGTTTTAGTACCATTCTTAAAAGAATCTCTTTTAAAGACAAATCTACAGAGTGGAGGTTGAAAATCTTTAGTATTAAAAATATCTAAAAATAAATTTCTATTATCAAACATACCTTTACAATAAATTTCTTTTTTCAAATTTTCAATAAATTTTGGTAATTCAGAAATATCATTTATTTTTATAATTAATTCTACAATTGCTTTATCATTTTTAAATAATTTACCATTATATTCAAATAAAACTTTTGCTTTAATTGATTTTTTCATAATAGACACCTTTTTATTTTATTATATTTAAAATTTACTTAATCTATTCTTTTATAGAAAAATTATCTATTTTAAATATAAACCTAAAATATAAAGAAATAAGAAATATAAATAAATAAGGAATTAATGGTATATAAAAATACTCAATATTATTAATATTCAATAATACAGATAAACCAAGAAAAGATATATTTAATAAAAAAATTAATGTCATAAAAATATTGATTTCTTTATAATCTTCTTTTAAATTATTTTTATCAGAAGAATAATCTATAAAATTAGATAATTTATTTTTTTCATAATCAAAAAGATTAAAAGAACTTAACATTCCAACAATAAATAAAAATACATGTTTTTTTATAATCATAATAAAACTCCTAAAAGTAAATGAAAGAGATATTTAATCTCTTTCAATAATTGATTTTAAAGAAGATTTTAACAAAAGAATCCTTTTTAATTCCTCATTTATAAATCTTTCTATATCATTAACATTATTTTTTATAGATTTAATTAATATCATAGAAGCAATTAAACCTTTTATTACAATAGATCTATTATTAGAATTAAGACTAGAATCTAAAAATGAAAAAACTTTATCTACAGTAATCATATTTGGATTATTTGCATAACCACCAATAATTGAAGATAAAATTTGTTTTTCATTAAGTAGAATAATTCTAACTAAACCTCTATTTCCTCTTAATTGATAAATATTTCTATTTAATTTAAACTTATAATCTTCAATAGATAATTTATAAGATAATACAATATCAATTAATTCTTTTGCACCAACATTAAATTCAGCAGACCAATTATCTAACATATTTAATGAACTTTTATTTACAATAGTAATCTTCATAAAATTTCCTTTTAAAAATCATGTAACATAATTAAATCTTCAAGATTTTCATTTTCATTATAATCAAGAATTTTAATAGCGTCTTGAGCACGAAATGCTGTATAAGCATTTCCACCACTATAGATATCATGATCATTAAATTTAATAATTTCACCAGTTTTCATATTATAAAAAACTTTAATCATATCCATTACATAATAAGACCCAGGAGAATCCTCAGCAACACCAGCTAAATACCAATTATCAATTGAATCCAATTGTCTTTCATTAGCAACCTCTTTAAATTCGTCAATATAATAATCAACAACTTTATCAAATACAGCAATTAAATAATTTGCTGAAGGGAATTTATCATATATTGAAGAAGAACTCTTCTCTTTAATACAATTATTCATAATTTTTCCTTAAAATATTTTTTTATCAAAAGATAATATTTAGTAATATTAGTTTTTAAGGAAAATAAAGTTTATCTATTTCAGCTTTCTCATAATATTTAAGATCAACTTTATCAGAAACATGAATACCGAACAATCTATCTGAAGGTCCAATTTTATTATAAATTTCTTCTTCATATGGGTGAACTTTTGGGAGTTCTGTATAATCTTCTAAACCTGTCCAACCCATATCATGAAAACAAATAATATTTTGTTTTTGAAGCATAATGTTATTTATATCTAATGGATTATCAATATCTCCAGATATAAGTATTTTTTTTGAATAAAAAGGATCTTCTGAATCCATAAACAAAAAAGAAAAATTTGGAAATATTTTACCACAATGATTAGAACCAATAATATTAACAATAACATTATTTTCAATAGATATTCTATCTAAATGACGAATTTCAGTAAAAATAAAAGGTTGAATATTTTTACCAGTAAAAGATTCTTTAGAACATTTAAGTTGCTTATAAAAATCCATAAAATCTGAACCAGAATAAACATTAAACTTTTGTTTTTTTGAAATTTTATAAAAACAGAAAAGCTCAAAACCAGAAAAATGATCCATATGTAAATGAGTGAAAAATATATGTTTTATATTATCAATTTCTTTAGAAAGAATAATTTTTTTTACAATTTCCATTCCACAATCAACTAGAATATTTGTATTTATTATATAAGAAGTTGGCAGAGAATCAATAGCCCCACCAGTACCAAGAACTTTAATAAACATAATAAATCCTTTTAAATTTAAAGTTATTTTATCTAAAAATATATAATATATAACTTAAATTTTGTTAAAATAAAAATAAAGGATATAAAATTTGGCAGAAATTTTTGGAACAATAGCAGCTATATTAGCAGTAGGAATAAACATACCTCAAATAATAAAAATAATCAAAACAAAAAGAGCAAGAGACGTAAGTTTATTAATGATAATAATAATTTTCTTTTGTAATTTATTTTGGTTTTTAAATGGATATTTATCAAATTCAATATCAAGAGAACTTAGTGGATTATTCATAATGATATTAAGTATTTATATGTTTTTTTTAAAGAAAAAGTATAATAATGATTAATCTTTATTATACTTTTGAAAAAAAAGAAAAACTTCTCGTGAAACATAATCATTTATTTTATCTACATAACCATTAAGAATAAGATTTCTAACGAGAGAACTGGAAGTAAACATATGTTCTTTTTTTGGAGAAAAATATATTGTTTCAATATCAGGATTAGTTACTTTAGTGAATTCTTCAATAGAAAATTCATATTCTAAATCAATAGAATTTCTAATACCACGAACCATAATATTTCCATTTACTGTTTTAGAAAAATTACTAACAGTATTTCCATTTTCAAGAATAATAGGCTCAACATTTTTAAAATTTTTAACAGACTCTTTAACCAAAGAAAATCTATCTTCAATAGAAAGAAAATGTTTTTTATTTTGATTATTTGCAACAACAACATAAATAAAATCAAAAAGTCTAGAAGATTTTTCAATAATATCTATATGCCCTTTAGTAATTGGATCAAAACTACCAGGATAAATAGCAATCGTTTTCATAATAATTCCTTAATAAATATTTAATATATTAGCTAAAAGAATCTTTATTATTACTTAAAAGCCAATATTTGAACCCTAAATATAAAATAAATAAAGAAGATATAGACATAAATAAACTAATAGGCAAAGTTAAAAAAGGAAGGCCAAGATTTTGAGCAATTAAACCAGAATCAGTTTTATAAGGAATAGCAAAAAGATATGTATATATATCATTTAAATTATTTAATCCAATATAAACACCAAACATAAAAACAATATGATCAATAATTTTTTCAGATTTAAAAGAAAGAAAAATTAAAAATAAAGAAAATAAAAATGAAATAAAAAATTGATAAGAAATTTTAGTAAAAAAGAATAAAGAAAATAAAATAATGAAATTTAAAATAATAAAAAAAACTCTTTTATTTTTAATATAAAAAAACAATGCAGCAATAATAGAAGTCCCAATATAACCAGAAATACCTATTAAAAAGTAAATACCACCAGAAGAAACAATATGAGCAGATTTAAATGAATCAAATGATATATATTTTATTGAACCACCTGTAAGATAAGTAGTAATACCATGACAAATTTCATGAAGAATAGTATAAAAAGATTCAAAAACAGAAAAATATGGTGTATTTTTTAATACAAAGAAGAATATTGAAAATAATATTAATTCAAATATATAAATTTTTTTATTCATAAAAACAACTCTTTTTTATGATTATATTTACAATTTACTTAAAAATGTATAAATTATCTTAATTTAAGATTAGATATAATTTTAAATAATAAAATAAAAGAAGGTGAAACATGAATATAAGTTTTAATAAAAAATTATATATATTAGTATTTGCTCCATTAATAGCATTTTTAATATTTTCTTCAATGATATTAATTGATAATTATAAAAAAGAAGATTACTTAAAAACATTAGAGAGACAAACAATACTATCAGTAAAAATAGGAGAAGCTGTACATAATCTACAAAAAGAAAGAGGTGCAACAGCTGGATATATTGGATCAAATGGAAAATCTTTAAATATAGAATTAGAATCAATAAAAAAAGATTCAGATAAATCAATAGATTCTTTAAAAGAATTTTTAAGAAACTATGATATAGAAAATAAAAGTATTAAAAATAAATTAGATATAGCTATAAGATCTTTAAATGAATTAAATTCAAAAAGAGAAAATATAAAAAACTTATTAATAAATAAGAGTAATGCAGTAAATTACTATACAAATATGCACAAAAACTTTTTTGAAGTAATAAAAGAGATTGTTAAGGAAAGTAAAGATCCTATATTAAAACAAGACTTACAAGCTTATGTAAATTTTTTATTAGCAAAAGAAAATGCAGGAATAGAGAGAGCTGTAATTACAGGTGTATTTGCTGAAAATAAATTAACACAAAAAACAAGAGATAAAATATTAAATAAGATTTATAAACAAGAAATATATTTAAATTCTTTTAAGGAATTAGCAAAAAAAGAGTTTGTTGATTCTCTAAATGAAATAATGAATTCAAGTACTTCAATAGAAGTTGAAAAAATGAGAAAAATTGTTCTTTCTAAAATGAATGAATTTAATGTGAATCCTAAAAAATGGTTTGAAACAATTACAGAAAAAATAAATTTATTTAAAAACTTAGAAACAAAAATTGAAAAGAATTTAATAGAATCAATTACAGAAAAAAAAGATAATGTTCTTATCAAATTAATATCAATGTTAATATTTGTAAGCTTATTATCATTAACATTAATAACAATGTCAATTATTCTTTTAAGAAAAACAACAAAGAGATTTGAAAATTTAAATAATATTTTAACTTATGCAATAGAAAATAAAGACTTTTCAAAATCATTAGAAATTAAAGAAAATGACGAAATATCTAAAATAGAAAAATCAATAAACTATTTATTTGAAACAATCGAGAATCAAATAAAAGATAGTAAATATCAAATGGAAGAAATAGAAAGATCAAAACAAGAAACAGAAAGATCATTTGAAGAATCAAGAAAAGCTTTAAAAATTAATAATTTACAATCAGATAGTGTAATTGAAAATGTTATAGATTCAAATAATACATTAAGATTAAATGCAGATATTTTACTTGAAACAAATAAATTAAATGAAAATAATAAAGAAAAAATAAATAAAGTAGTAGAAGATACTACAAAAGTTCAAGAAAAAATGGAATCATTATTAACAAGAGTTGACGAAACAGTTGAATCTTCAGAATCTCTATTAGAATCTTCAAATGATATCAAATCTGTTACAAATTTAATTAAAGATATCTCAGAACAAACAAATTTATTAGCATTAAATGCAGCAATAGAAGCAGCAAGAGCAGGTGAACATGGAAGAGGATTTGCAGTTGTTGCAGACGAAGTAAGAAAACTTGCAGAAAAAACACAAAAAGCAACAGCAGAAATAGAAGTTTCAATAAATGCATTAAGTCAAAATATGGAAGAAAATATTGAAAATACGAAAGAGATAAATAATGAATTAAATGAAACAAATAGTGTTTTATTATTATTTATTTCAGAGTTAAATAATATGATTAATAATATAAATATAAGTATGGAAAATACAAATAATGTATCAACTGGAATTAATTTGGAATTAACAAAACTTGAACATTTATTAACAAAAATAAAAATTTATAAAAAATCTTTAAATGAAAATTATAAATTTAATTATGATAATAAATGTAGTTTCAGTAAATTTTATGAAGACAATAATAATAAATACAAAAAAGTTCCAGAATGGGGAACATTAGAAAGAGTTCATGATAGATTTCATGAAAAAATAAAAGAAGTTTCTTTTAACAAAAATAATAATTTAGAAAAATTGAAAGAAATGGAAAATATATCAAAAGAGCTATTTGAATTATTAACTAAATTTAAAGAAAGAATTTTAAATGAAAAAATGTAGCTTAACAATATCTGGTGGTGGAATGAGATCTACTGCTGGATTAGGAGTAATAAAAAGAATTGAAGAATTAAATTATGAGATAATCTCAATATCAGGAACTAGTGGTGGTTCAATAATAGCTTTATTATATGCATATGGATTAACAGTTAATGAAATAGAAAATTTTATTGATTCTTTAAATAAATATAAAATATTTAAACCAACTCTAAAATCATTATTCTCATTAAATTATTTAGAAGAAGAATTAAATAAAATAATTAAAGATAAAGAATTAAAAATAAGACTTGTTGTATGTGTAACAAATTTAAAAACAGGAAAACCAGAATATATTGAAGATAAGAAAAATATTGTTAAATATGTAATAGCTAGTAGTTCATTAATTCCTTTTTTTAAACCAATAAAAATTAATAATATTTTATATGCAGACGGTGGCTATACAGATAATATGCCAGTAGAACCATTTAAAGATAGTTTAGAGACAAAAATATCTATAAATGTTAATAATATGTATGGAAATAAACTTCTTCGTAATTTAGCTTTTATTGTTATGAATTCTAATATAAGATATTCAATCGAAAAATCAGATATATTTGTAAACATAGATAATTTAGAAGGAATGAATTTATTTGATTTTAAGAAAATGAATTTTGCTATTAAACAAGGATATAAAAAGGCAAAAGAACTACTTTAAAAAAAGTATTTGTTTTTTACCTTTTATATATTTAGAAGTTTTAAATTCTTTTATTTTATAATTTCTTTTCAAAAGAAAATTTATTTCTTCTTTTGAAAACCAATTAAACAGAGATTCTTTTGATTCAAATCCAAAAAACATTTTATGAAGAATAAATTTATATTTTAAATTAAGAAAATCTTCAATTAAAAAATCGTCAATAGGATAAGGTTTATTTTCAGATACTTCATTAGAAATTTTTTCTTTATTTCTATAAGGACCAATACCGTTAATCGAATGTTCAATTCTATAAACAACAATTTCTTTATTATTAAAAATATCTAATAAACTCTTCTTTTTTATTTTTCTTAAAAAATATAAATATTCAAAAATATTTATTTTATATTTTAAATTCAAATATAAATGAATCAATAATAAAGAATCAAAAATAATTAATAATATAAATAAAATATCATTCAAAATATATCCTTTTTATTATTATATTTTTTTTAAACTTAAACTATTCTTTCATATAATGAAAAAAATACAGGGACATTCCCTATATTTTTTTAACTTTATCAAGTTTTCTAATATTAGAAAGATATTTTTCTTTACAAGAATTAAAACTTCTATCTAATATAATTTGCCAATTTTCAAGACATTTATTGTAATTAGAAATAGCTTCATTTTCTGTTCTAAATAAATAATCTTTATTTTTATATAAAGACAATGAATTTGCTTTTGTTAACCATTTTCTTCTTTTACCTTGTCTAAAAAAGAAGTAATAAGTTACTCTTCTATTAAAAGAATGTCTAAATGAAAAAGCAATTAATAATATTTTTTCAGGTTGAATAACCTTAAAGTTATTTTCATTTATTCTAAAACGATAAAGTTCAATACCTTTACTTTCGTCAAAAGCAAGTTCAGCTTTATATGGAATATGACTTGTTTGTCCAATATTTGTAATATCAATCTCTTCTAATGTATGAGACAAAAAATTTATATTAAGAGAATTAATTTCATGCATAATATTTCCTTTGTAATTATTTTATTTATTCATAAAAAATGAATTAATATGTAATATTAAGATTGAACAATAATAATTAAATATACTTAAAAATATCAATAAAAGAGGTGTTAAGTATGAATAAAAACATAATTGAAATTATATTAAATGATATAAATTACTCAAAAACGAATAAAAATAAAGATTTAATTAAAAATATATTAAATGAAAATGATAAATTAGCTGAAATATGGGATAAAATACCAACTTTAATAAAAAATATAAATCATACAACAGGATTTATATCAATATCAAATAAAAAGAATATGATAAAAATAAGTTATAAAAAAGATAAGGTTTCAGAAAAAATTAAAGAAGAATTTCATTCTATTGTAAATAATTGGTCAAAGAAATATAAAATTGATTTAGATTATGATTGTAAAAGTGATCAGTATTATATAAAATAAATACAAGATTTTGATAGTAAGTTAGGACTTTTCATTATTCACCAATAAAATTATTTTATCCGGAACAATAATTTGTATGAATAAATCATTCACTTACTATCAATTAACCTGGTTGGATTTGAACCAACGACACAAAGGAACTCTCATTCTGCTCTACCAAACTATAGCTACAGGTATCTTGTATTTAAAAAATATTATATATAAAATTTTCTTAAAAAGAAATTAATTAGGAAATTTTCCTAATTAATTTTTGTTTTAATAATAATATCTTGAAGACCTTCTTCAAAATCTTCAAAATTTCTTGAAGATAGAATTATTTTTGGTGAAGAATATTTTCTTAGTGTATAAACACAATTTTTATATTCTAAAACAAAAGTTTTGTAAGGAATATTCCCCCCAAAATCAACTTCAATTTCTTGAATACCTCCAATATCTATAATCCACTTATTTAAAAAAAAAGTATTTTCAATACCTTCTATTTTTTCTCTATTTAACTCTAAATAAGCAACTCCAATTCTTGTATCAACTTTTATCTTTAATATATTCATAATATATCCTTTAAATTAATTTATCTTAAATAAGATTAATCTTGTTTTAATTAGATTTTTATAATAAATATAGTTAAATAAGTTTAAGAAAAAATTTAATCAACTTTAGATATAATAAATAAAAGGAGGTAATATATGAAAAATGAATGGCCACCAACAATTTAAATAAAAGGAGTAATTTTATGAAAAATAAAGAAATTATGATAAAAGAAGGCGGTGACGCATGAAGCGTTTAATTATTTGCTTGGAGATTTTCTAATGGAATAGCCTCCAAGACCAGCACCTGAATTAGGAGATTAATATGAAAGATATTAAATGGTATTCAAAAGAATGGGGAAATATATAAAATGTTCTCATGGAATAAAGGGATAGAAGGTATTTAAAATGAATAATTTTATGAAAAATAAAAAAATTATGATAAACGAAGGAGGCTCTCTATGTTAGATTGGGGAGAAGAAGATTAATGGACGTATCAAGAGTTTAGGAGTATAAAATGAATGAACAAGACGGAAATATCTTTTAAAGTAAAAATTTAGGAAAATAAATATGAATGACGTAACATATGTTGATACATTAAAAATTTAAATAAAATAAAAGGAGAATATAATGGCAGTAAAAATTACAGATAGTTGTATAATTTGTGGAGCTTGTATTGACGAATGTCCAGTAGAAGCAATAGTTGACGAAGACGATAATCCAACAGGAGAAAATATCTATTTTATTTATGAAGATAAATGTGTAGAATGTGTTGGACACCATGACGAACCAGCATGTGCAATGGCTTGTCCTACAGAAGGTTGTATTATTTGGAGTGAGATAGCTTCAAATCCTCCTCATGAACAAAGAAAAGCTGGTGAACCCTGTATTTATTAATTAAATAAGTATCTTTAAAGATACTTATTTAAGATAAATTTTTATGACATTCTAAAACAATATCTGCAATAATTAATCTATGCGTTCTAGTAATTTTCTCACGATTCTTTTCAAGAAAAATCATTGATTCTAATGTATCATTAATATATTTTTTAGTAGGATTATCTAATATATTAGACAATCTATCTATTAATTTCAAAACTAATCCATAAGAAGATAATTCTATCAATCGTTTTTTTATATATTCTTTTTTACCAAGTTTTTTAATTTCATTTTTATCTGAAGTTAATTCAGATACAAGATCTCCAACTAATTCCCCAAAATTTTCATAAATCTCTTCTATTTTAGTATTAGTATCTTCAATAACGTCATGTAAAATTAAAGCGACAATTAATTTATCAAGATTTTTAGACTTTTTATACATTGGTAATAAATAACTAGCAGCAATAGGGTGAGTTATATAATCTTTACCAGAAACTTTTCTATATTGACCTTCATGTTTTGCTATGGCAAATTTTATAGCTTTTAATACTAACATTATAAATCCTTTAATTTAATTAAAGAAATTATAATGTAATCTAACTTATATTTTAATTAAATCAATTTCTTTCTATATTTTTCCAAAGAATGAATTAAATCAGTATCCTTAATAAGGTCAATGGCCTTTATTTCTTCGTCATTAAGATTTAATCTTGAAACTTTATTAAATAATTTATCTAAATCGTCTTGAAAATTCTTTAAAATTTTGATTTTTGATTTTAAATTAAATTCAAAAAAACCTGGTTTAACATGAGTTAGCTTTCCTCTAGAAGCTCTTACTGATAATCTAATAAGATCCTCAACTGAAGAGGAATACTTTTTAACATTTTTAACTTCTGTATAAATTGAATCTAAAGCTCTTACTGCGTCGTCTACAGCTAATTCAAAAAATTTTTCTTTTTTCATTTTTATATTTACCTTTATTTTATTTATATAATTCTAACATAAAATTCTTAAAATAAAATTAGTAAAAAATTAAATATTTATTCATAAAATTTTAAGTATTTTTTATATACAATAAATGAAAAAGGTTTAATTAATGAAAGAAAATTTTAATTTATATGATTTTATTCAATACACATTAAAGGAAAGTTTAGCATATGCAGATAATAAACAATTTGCCATAAGAAATATACTTTATTTTTTATTTAAGGAAATTGGAAAAAATAAAACAAATATTTGTCTTAATGAACTTATTAATAAAAAAGATTTTTCAATAGAAAATGTTAAAAATTCTTTTAAAGAAAATAAAGTAACTAAATGTGAAAATATAGATCAAATAATATTCAATAGTCTTTCTTTAGATTCATTTATAATAGAAGTTTTTGAATTTATATCTATAGCAGATAAATCAAGAAATATAAAAGATTTATATGAAGATTTTATAGAAAATTAGTCTATAAGAATAAAAGAGAACTTTATCTTGCGATAAAGTCTCTTTCAGAATATGTTTCTTTTAATCTTTTATTGAAAATAGTATCAACAACACCATAATTAAATGAAACTTTATTATTAATCATATCAATAGTAAAAGAACTACAAGTATGAGAAATTTTTCTTTGAATATAATCATTATATTCATTAATAAAAACATACGAATAATTTTTTCTTATCAATAACTCAACTGGAACAGATTCAAATTCTAATTCTTTAGAATTTAAAACACCTAAAAATACATTATTTTTATCATTTATTGCAATTAAAGTTGGTTTAATTGTTTCATACTTATCAACTATTAAATTACTATATCTAATATAATCAATAAAAACTTCTTGACCATTAAACAAAACTTTTCCAACTGGAACTTCAATCATTATTTTTTCAAATAAATTAACCATACCATATCCTTTTTTTAATAAGTTTAATTATGTTCTAAGAATTTTATTTATATACTTATAACATATTATCGTTTTTAACGAAAATATATTAAAAGGAAAAATTATGGAAAATTTATCAATGGAAGAAATCTTTAAAAAAGATTTTAATGAAACAGAAGTTTTAATTGAAAATGGAGACGACATAGAAGAAGTTGTTGAAGAAGTTGAATTCAATGGTTATTATGATATATATGACGTATTAATAAGAACAAATGAGTTTGATAAATCAATTATTGAAGAAGAAATTAAAGTTCACGCAGAGAAAAGATATAATAGAAAATATATTAATGCTCGTAAACACTTAATTAAAGATAAGAGATATATTATTAGAAAAGCATGGGCAAAAAGTGAATCTGAAATATATAGAAAAGATCTTATTCAAAAAAATGTTGTTCATATAGAAAAGGAAGTTTCGATTCGTTTTTTTCAAAAAGAAAAAATTGAAACAATTATCCCTAAGGCAGTAGAAATTGAATATATTTCAATATTCAATGGAAAAACACTTAGAAATAAGATAAAAGGAAAATATATTGTAACAGAAAAATCTGATAGATTTATACTTGAATCTATCCCAACAGAAGAACAATTTGCTTGGGAGCCTAAACAAATTATTTTTAAAGATAAAATTCTTGATATTTATATGCAAGAAAGAAAAAATTTATCTTTCAAGAGAATAATTAAACATGCTTATGATTATACATGGGCACAATTTGATTTGTCAGGAAAAACTTTTTTCTATAGAAAACCTTTATTAAATGGTTATATTAAAAATATTTTTATTAATAAAATTAATTATTATCATGATTATAATGGTTGGTTCTCAGCAAAAGCAATGAAAATAAGACAAACAAATAAAATGTTAAAAAACATTGAAAAAGAAGGTCTTATGGAATGGTATAACTATGATTACAAAGAATATAGAAAATCTCTTTATTATAGTTTTGATTGTGAAGATTATGAAGATAATGAAGTTTATTTATCAGATATAGAATATTATGTTCAACCATTTTTAGGTATGGATAAATTTTATTATGAAGATAATAGTAATTATGATCTTCTTGAAAAATATAAAGAAGAATCTTATGAATATGAAGAAGATTTTTTATATGATTATGATTATTATGAATAAGAGTTTTTTAACTCTTATTCCTTTTTGGAAATTAGTTCATTTCATATAAAAGAACAGGACTTATTAATAATCTATTATAAATAAGTTCAGATAAAACAATAGGATTTATTTTATAAATAAAAAAATACTTTGGATAATAATTTATTAAACTAACAACAATATGTTTTTTAGCAGTTTCTTCTCCACCGTAAATATCTACATAATAATTAAAGCTTACATAATTTTTAATTAATCTTTCTTTAATTGGTACTTTTCAAATAAAAATAGATTATAGAAATAATAAAAAAATTAATTTTAAAATTAAAAAAAGATTTAAAAAAATATGATTCAATTGCAATATGCATGCCTGAAATACTAAATGGTGGTTTAAAGAAAGAAGACGTTTTATCTTTATTTAATGGAATTTCAATAGATTTATTTATGAAAAATTAATTCTAAAAGAAAATAACCAGGGGTATCCTGGCTATTAAAATAAAGAAATAATTTCATTTAATGATTTTAAACGATTTTCATATTTTTTTTGAGAAAGTCTTTTTTCTTCTTCAATATCTGTAT